>Ga0307514_10000901_pt1 | contig 45850 bp, 43 predicted proteins | sample 16_EM_MG_FD_203088 | JGI IMG/M metagenome (GOLD analysis project Ga0307514, IMG submission 203088) | Populus trichocarpa ectomycorrhiza microbial communities from riparian zone in the Pacific Northwest, United States - 16_EM | ecosystem: Host-associated > Plants > Roots > Unclassified | place...
TCTCTATCTCTCCATGCCATCATCATGAGTTAACACTGAGTGCAGCATACACCGAGTACAGCATACACCTAAGATTGTCTGTCGTCCCTTCATTCTCACGATTTCGAGTTAACCCCTGAATGTTGCTAATAGAGTCTCAGCATCTGGTGCGCCTCCCATCGACCGCCTCCAGATCGACCACCTCCAAGTACTCCTTCAATCTCGCTCGATCATAGCCTGCAAGTGCATCTCCAAACTCACTCGGTCACAGCCTCAGAGTGCATCTCTGAGTTCACTCGATCTCTGCCTCCAAGTGCATGTCCAAACTCGCTCGATCACGGCCTCCAAGTGCATCTCCAAACTCGATCGATCACGGCCTCCAAGTGCAGCTCTCCGTTCACTCAATCTCGGCCTCCAAGTGCATCTCTAAACTCGCTCTATCACGGCCTCCAAGTGCATCTCCAAACTCGATCGATCACGGCCTCCAAGTGCAGCTCTCCGTTCACTCAATCTCAGCCTCCAAGTGCATCTCCAAACTCGCTCTATCACGGCCTCCAAGTGCATCTCTCAGTTCACTCGAACTCAGGCTCTAAGTGCATCTCCAAATTCGCTCTATCACGGCCTCCAAGTGCATCTCTCAGTGCACTCGATCTCGGCCTCCAAGTGCATCTCCAAACTCGATCGATCACGGCCTCCAAGTGCAGCTCTCAGTTCACTCGATCTCGGCATCCAAGTGCATCTCCAAACTCGCTCGATCACGGCCTCCAAGTGCAGCTCTCAGTTCACTCGATCTCGACCTCCAGATGCATCTCCAAACTCGCTCGATCACGGCCTCGGAGTGTATCTCTGAGTTGTAGATTGGTAGCTATATAGATACATAGATACATAGATGAGAATACAATGTGAATACATGAGTTTTAAAAAGCGTTGCACGATTAGTAGTAGCTATGAGTTCCAGGCGCACCAGCAGCGTTCCCAAAGAAGTTGTTGTTTTTCCCAGAATGCTCTACTGTGATTCGAGGTGCTCCCAGACGCTCCCAGGTTTGTTGCCGGCCCTCCCAGGTGCTCTGCTATGAAACGCGACCCGTCGCCTGGGCGACGGGAAGCGTGTAATTCTCCGTCAGAGGGTACGAGGTTCTGTCAGAGCCGTCAGAGCCGTCCGGAACACCCGGGTGTTTCAGACGGAAACTACGGTTGTTGCTGATGGAGGTGCACTTGGACAACAAAATGCAGTAAATCAATAATTGACTTGGAGGCTGTAATCAAGCCAGTACAGAGATCCCCTTGGAGGACAGATTAAGTAACCCTGAGAAGCACATCAAGGCCATGATGGAGTGAGTACGGAGATGCACTTGATAGCCAAGATTGAGTGATGTAGTGATGCACTTTCAGACCTTAATATGGCGAGGTTGGTTATTAACTTTGAGCAAATCATAATGCAAACTTGGAGGTATTGATCCAGCAAGATCAGGAATGCACTTAATGGCCATGATCAAACAAAATTGGAGGTAGTCAATTGGAGGTGTGCCGCCCCATGAATCAGTGAGTTAACTCACAATCTTTGGAATGTGATCAGGTAACAATCTGATTAAGCTCCCATGCAGAGCTGACTGGTGGCGGCCGATCATGTAGGGAAGTACATTAGAAGCTGAAGCTACATTGGGTGGTCAACTGGTAATTGGGTGAGTGATGGAAAAACAGACAATGTTGGGTTAATGCTGTACTTCGTATATACTGTGCTTAGTGTGAAATCATGATCATGGCATGGTAGGACTGGGAGAGATAACCTAACTTTGGGTTTGCGATGATGGCTGAGTTGTGGACGAGAAACAGCAAGTGGGGGATAAAGATGAATACACAATGGAGGACATGACTACATATGAGGAATGAGGGGTACTGATTGCATATTTGAGTTTTGAAGTCTGATATTGGTGTTCTTACTTGAGAGATCAGAATTCATAACTGTCTTGTCAGGATTGCTGCATTGATGTGCATACAATGTACTTCAACGTCCCAGCATCTCATAATGATTTTGCCCACAACCTCTCATGTCTCACATTTTTATTCTCAACAGTACTATCACCTATGAACACGAGATTAAGCCATCCCTCAGTATTGTTCTACGCAATAATCATGAGTTAATAACTAGTACAGCATTTAGCAAGTACTGCATATGCTGAGTACCACATCATCCACATGTCGACTGTCTTCAGCTCCCAGTCAGTCTCTCATCTCTCGGTGGAGCTTGTTGTAGTCAACACTCCACATTTCAACAATTCCGAGTTAATCTATGAATAGAGTCTTAGCTGCCATTACACCTCCCTCCCGATCTTCTGCCTCCAGGTGGACCACCCCCAAGTACTCCCCTATCTGCATCGATCATGGCCTCCTTGTGTACCTCTAAACTCGCTCTATCACAGTCTGCAGATTTACACGATCCGGGCTCTAAAGTGGATCGCCTATCTTGCTTGATTATGGTCTACAAGTGAATTCCTGAATGACTCGATCTCAGCCTCCTAGTGCATCTCCATACTCGCTCGATCCTGGCCTCCGATTGCAACTTCACTCACATGATCATGGCCTCCACGTTTATACCACCGCAGCCTCCAACTTTATCTCCAATCACATCGGATCACAGCCTCTAAGTGCATCTTTGAACTCACTCGATTTCAGCCTCAAAGTGTATCTCTTACCTCACCTTGATCTTGGCCTCCAAGTACATCTCCAAACTCACTCGATCACAGCCTCCAAGTACATCTCCAAGTTCCCTTGATCACAATCTGCAATTGAATCTCAATGTTCACTGCACCGGGAAAAATGACCTTACGCGACGCGTAACTCATAGAGAAGCTGTTTTTGGGACGGTAATCCATAGCATATTTGATGCGTGGCACTATGAGGTCCCATAGACCTGCACGTCTCATAGATCACTATGATACGCATGCGATTGTGTGCGCTTGATACTATACATGCTGCATTCAACACAACTGCCAAATGCCCTTCTTGCATGCTCCCAAATACGCTCTGAAGTACACTCCTGATTGCACTCGATTGTACACACCCAGCCTGCTTGACTTACTCTCCCAAGTAGGCTCTCAAGACGCTCTCAATTGCACTCGATGGCATACTCCCAGCCTGCTTGGCTGTACGTTCCCAAGTAAGCTCTCAAGACGCTCACAATTTCACTCGATGGCATACTCCCAGCCTCCTTGACTGTACGTTCCCAAGTAAGCTCGCAAGACGCTCCCAATCGCACTCGATGGCATACTGCCAGCCTGCTTGACTGTACGCTCCCAAGTAAGCTCTCAAGACGCTCTCAAGTACACTCCCGAGCACGCTTTCAAGTGACACTCCCAATTGCACTCGATAGCACACTCCCAGCCTGCTCGACTGTACGTTCCCAAGTAAGCTCTCAAGACGCTCCCAATCGCACTCGATGCCATACTCCCAGCCTGCTTGACTGTACGCTCCCAAGTAAGCTCCCAAGACGCTCTCAAGGACACTCCAGAGCACGCTTTGAAGTACACTCCCAATCTCACTTGACTATATGCTCCCATATATGCTCCTGGGTGCTCGATCCAGAGACTTGCTGAGTTGCAGGTGCCAGGCACCGGGAGGCAGGTGGCGGGTGGCGGGTGGTATATGGTGGCCGAAATCATGACGTTGGTCGATATTATAGTCTGAACCTTATCTTTAGCGCGCCACCGCGACGAGATCTCACGATGTCTCATGGTCATGGTGTTGACAATTGCAGCCTTAGATTCTGCAGGAAAGGCAGACAATTGGATCTTGGGGAGAGCAGATCTCCGACTCAGATTTTCCAGCGGAATCTGCTGCCTGCTTCCCACGGATTGTGGGCGTATGTATGCGCATTCGGGCTGGGGCTGTTGGTGATGATTGGAATGGTGATGATGGCGATGGTGATGACAGCAATGGTGATGAGGGCGATGGTGAAGGTGTCGGTGATGGTGATCATAGTTCCAGAAGCACTTAGACAAGTAGGTTGGCTACGTCAACGTTAGCATCAAAGCTTCTGCCGACTTAGAGCCTTCTATTAGCCAAAGCTTCCACAGACTTAGAGCCTTCCATTAGCCAAAGCTTCCACAGACTTAGAGCCTTCTATTAGCCAAAGCTTCCACAAACTCAGAGTTTGCCATCGGCCAAAAGCTTCCCGTGGAAAACTCTACTCCTCCCGAAGCGCGGCTCTCTCAAACGCGGCTCTCTCAAGCAGGCTCTCAATCAAGCTCTCAACCAGGCTCTCAAGCAGGCTCTAGAACACGCTTTCGATCGCCAGCGGGCTGTCATGCAGACTCGCGGCGATAGTGTGTACAGTACCAGTATAACAGCGAAGACTGCAGGCAGTAAAGACAAGTATAGGTCCATCTCTGGCCGGCAGCTGTATATAGTTCCATAGGCCCACGCGCACATCTCTATGAATCGACTATAGATGACTATAGGCTGCGCATCGCGCAGGGGTCCACTGAAAGCTTGCTATGAGCTGCGCGGGTACGCGTGTGTGCGTAGCGCTGACCATCACCGCCAGTAGCATCACAGCCATCACCATCACCACCATCACCATCGCTGCCTTTACCATTACCACTATCACTGTCACTGCCATTACCATTATCACCACCATCACCACCACCATCTTCACCATCCCCACCATCACTATCCCCACCATCCCCACCATCACCATCACCACCATCACCATCACAACCATCACCATCACAACCATCACCATCACAACCATCACCATCAACATGATTGGGTATTTCATTCTCAGATAATTCCTCCATGAGCTGTGTGTAATACTCTCCATTCAACTTTCAGCGAAGTCAGATGCACTGCCAGATGCGAAGCCAGATCCACCACCTCATTCAAAGCCACATTGACTGCAACAAGCGAAGTCCAATCCACTCTTTCCATCTTCGTTCCAGCAATTGAAAATCCATTGCATCTCGCAAAGCCCAATTAGTCATTACTGGGAAGCCCAGAACGACTGTGACAACAGAAGCCAGATTCACCCTAACCAGTAATCCGAGATTCACTGCTACCAGCTTGCTCCAAGTGAAGCCAGATGGTCAGAGAGGTACCAGTAATCATGTCAGAGCGGTGAGACAAAGAATTTCCAAGTTATGGGAGCGAAGCCAGATCCACAACTTTCAGCTTGCCCCCAGCGAAGCCAGATCGAAATCTTCTTGGCAGTGTATACCAAATCCAACTTCTCTGCTGCCAGCGAAGCCACATACACCCCACAAAGTGTGCTTTTGATGGGTACAGATTGACTGGTACTAGCGAAGCCATGTCCACCCCCACTCTGATGCTTTAAACATGGCCAGATCCACTGCTACCTGCAAAGCCAGTTTCACCCTACAGGTGAAGCTGGATTCACCACTACCAGCGAAGTCAGATCCACCACTACCGTCTTGCTCCCATCGAAACAAAATTGTCAGAGAGGTGATAGTGGGCATGTCAGAGCAGTCAGATCAAACATGTTAGAGCATTAAAAGTCAGTATAACACAGTTGTGAGAGCAAGCATATCAGTTCTGAGAGTGAGCATGTCAGGGTTATGGGAGCGAGCTTGTCAGGATGGTGAGAGTGAGAATGTCAAAGTTGTGGGAGTAACTTAAGCTTGTCAGAGTTGTCCAAGTGAGCATGTCAGGGTTAAGACAGTCCATGTTGAAGATGCAAACAGAGATGATGTCAGAGTAGCAAATCAGTATGTTCTTGTGTCTAATAACAAGTATATTCCATGAATTGCAGTATATAATACATGTGCTGCTGTTGGATTACAGAAATAATACATTTGTGCTATCAGTAAATTACAGGTGTATTATTGGGGGTTGAAGGAAATAGCTCTGGGGTAGTTGGTATTATTTGGTGCTATTGGTGTTACAAGAAGTTAGGGTAGACCATATGGCCTAAAGAAGATTACATGTAACTGCATACCCTTTTCCAGACATCAGGCAGCCAAAATATGACTATATTGTCACTGGAATTTACCACCATAAGCCCATTTCAAACCAGGATCAGTAATATCAACATTCCTGAAATGAAATAGCACTGTTCAATAGTATCATACAACCCTTTGTAAACGCATTTGGTACCATTCAGTGGCAATGTCAGTAGCCCTACCATAACCAACATACCCTGTTTCACTGTATGATCTCTATGCTATCGAATAATACAAATTGTGATGTATTGTAGCAAGGCATGCTGATTTCCCAACAGCTGGTCAAGTGAGCATTATTTAATATACAAATAACCACAATAATTATAGTCTGAGCATAAAGTTGATCCTGGATATCTCACCAACTATTACTATACAAGTCATGTTGTTCATTTCACAACAGAACAAGATACTCAGATATATATGATTCATATTAAGATTTGTGTGAAACTGTAGATATGGTATAGAAATTTAATACTTTGGACAATATCACTATGGTGTATTGTTATAAAGATAGATAAATTTTCTTGGATACAATTATCATCACTGAGTCTGAAACCAATTTCAGTAAGGGTCTTGTCCAGATCATCTGTAGGTTAGATTGATATTATTTAATGTGGTCCAGTGCACACTGCAAATAGTATACCCTCAGTGTTTGTGGTTCCTGTCTAATCGATTAAGCCTGTAGAACGTGATGAGCAGAATGATACCGATGGAATTGATTCAATCGTTTGGAGCCCTTGCAATCTGTATTGGACAATGCAGTTGCGTTGCTATGTACTCTTTGACTAGAATTTTCCATTCTAAATTCATCACAATAAATCTTACTTAGTAACACGTCTGGCATATGGGTTAAAATTGCATATGGGAGGACAATTAGTTCTTTGTCAGAGGTATCTTCAGCTGGTGGTACAGCTAGGACATTGGCTCTTGGCAGACTGATAGTTGACTAGCTTATCGATAGCCATTAATGTACACTGTCTCAGGTCATATGATGTTGGCTTGAAGTGATCTCAGTCTGCTGGTGATAGAATCTTATTGGGTAATAGCTGTTCAGTCATCAATATGGCAACATATTGTTTCCTGTGATTTTAAAGGCAGTTCAAGTTGAATAATTTGTTTTGCACAGAAGGTATTTGATATATTTCTGTCGAGTTTTGACCAATTTTAAGATATTGGTGGTATTACATAATCTGATAAAATATAATTGTGCTTCAGAGGGTGATAATTTGTAACTGGACTAAAGTTTCAGGGATATTTGGTTCAAATAGAGATAACAGGACATTGCACAGTACTCTTACCGCTGTGATGTGCCTTACCAAATGAGCAGAAGAGGCGTTAAAACAAAGTAATCTTTTGATTGAATTTCTTATATACTTGGTAATTGATATTATAATCTGTACAATGATCATGCACATATTCTACAGACAATTGTTACCACAGAAAAGACAGTTAATTGTGTAAACACTGCAATTGACTTTGGTTATAAGACCATATATCTGTATATCGCTTGGTATGGGAGCATATGAGAAGATACAGTTGCACTTATGGATGTGGTAATATAAGAGAGTGGCAGATATGTCAGATTACCGCAGGTGATATTAGACACATTGTAACTCGTCTATAGAAGATTGCAGTTACCCACCACAGGACAAGTCTTGTCCCATTGGCGAGATCCTCATTATGACTACCATTATATCAGTACACTATTCATTAGATTCTAGTGCAATTACAACTATCAGTTCTATTTTATACCATGTGAAAGTGACAGGGTGAGTTAATATCTATATGCAAGTGTTGAGTAGCCGATAATGAAAGTAGATTGTAGTAAATTAATGAATACATGACTTCCCTAGCTTATTAAGTGTGCTGCTAATTGATTATCCGGAACTAATGGGCAGATATGATATTTGCTTCAGTAACAATTCTTGACTGGTATGTTGATTCTGAGGACATAGTAAAGCTCAACCACGCAGTTCAATTGGAAGCAACTAGAAGTACTACTTGACTGACAGCTTTCCATGGAATACAGTTGCTGGTTGTAAACTGACATTCTATAGGTAATATCCCCAGTTGTGGTGATCTTGAAACTTAAAATTGATCTTATCTGATTGCTGTACATCTCAAAATATATCCCTCCCAAAACCTTTACAGTCATGATGTGAACCAAGGTGAGCTAAACCCAACAATAGTAGATTTATAATTTCGCAATACAATAAAGAGAGCTTGATTGTGAATTCAGTTTCTTTTTGCCCACTGGATATCACAAACCAATGGTGCAGTGAAATGTAACTTTCTATGACCTCATCTAGGAACATGAGAGATGTTTAGTCCTGTGAAAGTTGCGTCAACTGTCAATAGACTCATTTATACTCTGATTGATTCTGACTAACCCATTGCTTCTGTATGAGTTTACCAGAATGCTGTTTCCAAAAATATTGATGCATGGAACTGCACTGTGGACTTCCAATGTGTTTACCTTTGATTACAGCACCTATTTCCAAGTACTCTGCAATGCTATTACTCTGCCTGATTCAATATAACACTAAGTCTGCAATCAGCTCCTGCTATATGCCAAGCATGTCCAAGTTGTGGATTCCCTGGCAAGAATCGAAATTTGCCCAAGGCAGTTATTGTTGATCCAAATCATTACATCAGGTTTCAGAACATGGTATATCATCACCACATACACCTGGAGTATCACTACTACTGCTAGGAAGCAATCCAGTTATTTGGCTGATATCCTCCAGCTCTTCATCCCCAGAATCTGCTGAAGTTGCATCTGTAAGACCATTAATATATCTCTCAACCTAATAATTACTACCTGATACAGAACTGTAGAAACAGATATAGCAAGTCTTGCAATATTGCCATCATGAAAGGAGCTCTCTTAGGACAATTATACTACACACGATGAGAACGATGATTTATTGGACTTGGGGGGTGCAGAAAGTAAATCCCCAATCAGCATTGAATACACTAACATCTACTTGAATCAATTTGCTAAAAGAATCGGTAAGCCCAGTATTGACAACTTGAACTACTGGAGACTAGAATTGGTGGCAGCATTCCTAGACACCAATGATCATGGCATTGTCCTGGAAAATAACTATTCCACATACCTTTGAAATACACCCTTGCTGTTGATAATTACTATTGCCAATATGTTTGGTGAATTTTGAAAACTGGCTACAATTGAACAATTTTTACAATGCACACTGAATTTGACCACACTGAAGCAAAATGCTTTTGAAATAATGTAGAAGTAAAGTTTGGGGGTTGTGAGAGAAAGGAAGTTAAGGTGAAAAGCAATCAGTGGTCAATATTGAAGAGAGCTCGGGTCAAATTATGACATTTAACCTCTCAGACTTATCCATATAACATGCTTGGTTGTTGTTTGCAGGGTGCCAATTAGCAATAATCACTTTAGCTGTAGTTAGTCACTAAGAGCCCTGTATACAGCATCAGGGAAAAGGGAGGAATATAATAATATGACGGATAATACTACTAGCCCCAAAGAGGCATAATAAATGACTGGAATGTACCAGTCTCAATTGAAGCGGAAAGAATTTTACACTTGGTATATGGAATAATACACCTCTAGGCAAACAATGAATGAATTTATATGTAGTCAGATTTTGCACCACTGTTGCTGTTCAGATACATTGAGGTTGAACCCGAAATACAGGTTGATTTTAACAAGTATGAAACTCAAGTTACATCCAGGGAACAAGACTGTGAAGCACTTAATTTGATTAGTTCAGGTAGTTCCTGCTAGCTATTGGTAGGAATAAATCTTTATTCCTGCAAAGGCACTAGGGCCTAAGCATCACAGTAAATGTAAGTTGTTGCATTAAGTTTGCACATGTGAGTGACTTAGGATATAACGAAAAGTTAATGGTTGGGTATTTGAAACTGATTGATATGCCATAGTCGAGAGCTACATACACGGGTACATTTCCTGTCTTTGCTTATGTGTTGCCAATGTATATTCCCCCTCTTTTCATTGAAGACCTCCTGATCTGCCAAAGTCAGTATGCAAGTAGAGTAGCAAAAGCAACCGAGAATTAATCATTCCCACTCCATATGTATTTGTAACAACTCATACGTCCCTCCACTGATCAGTACAGTACAGGGTGACATTTTGGTTGATTGTGGGCCAGGGTAAGCCCCCACTTCCAGTCGTCAGTGTAGAAATCCAGTGCCAATGCCATTTGTACGGGGGCAAGATTGGTTCAGAAGAGAACAGAGTGAAATATCAGGAGTTCTACAAAATGTTCAAACTGTATCTCTCTCCTCCCCATGTCTACACTCAATCCTTTCACCCTTCTATGATCGGCATGCTCTAGGTGATACTCATCAGCCAGCTCTTGGGCATTTTCAATCTGCTCCACTGATCTCTACCTCATGAATATGTGTTTCCAGCCAGCTGATTTGATGCAATATTGATGCATCAAATTGTGTCCCATTGAGTCAAGCATGCGATTGACATCGCATCCCACTGAGTCTTCAATTATCACTGGCAGTGGATTTGTGGTGCTTCGATTTCTGACTGGTGGTGTTCAGTGGTTATGCAGCGATCCATGGAGATTGTTGTGAATCAGCACTGGTTTTGGAGAATCAAGTATATAGGTAGACTGATTGATGATCTTGCTTACCGTGAATGGTACAGTGTGGATAAAATTGAGCTTTTTTGAGTGGCTGGATGATTGTAAGTTTCTGATCAAGAGCTATACTTTGTCTCCAATGGAGATAGACATCTCTTTATCCCCAGTATTTTAGTTTTGCTGTGCTTCAGTCCCAAAAATGTTTTTCCAGAAATCCCTGTCAGTCTCTCACAGAGCTTTCACTTATAAGTCTACCTGCACCAGCCACATGACACTGAGAACATTGGGTGGCTTGAATTGCATTAAATGATGGTAGTTGTGGTTCGACCAGAAGGGTGCCATCAGTATACAATGGTGGAGTGAGTTGTTGTACACAAATTCCAACTGTGGTAACAGCTATTCACAGTAATCCTTGAGGTAGTTGCAGTTCAGTCCCCAATATTGCACCATTGATTTGATCTGCTGCGCCGTCAGACCCGCCGTCCCTGGGTGAATCAATGTTCAATGTTTGTAACAGATACTGATATAGGAACAAACTGTTGTCCATAATTGACAGCTGAATGCTTTGCTATGATCAGTGGGGATATTTTCAGGCACACCCAGTTTGCAGATTGCATGTTCTACATACATTGATTCCAGCTCCGGAAAGGTAATTTCCATTCAACAGTGGAGGAAAAACACCGCTCTAGTCAATCTGTTGACAATTACCAAGATTCCAGTGTATTTCAATACAGTGTATTCTGGCAAGTTGGCAACAAAATCCCTTGTAAGTTACATCCAGGCACGAGACATTGGTGCTTGTTTTACGATGAGTCCACAGTGTGTCACACTGTGCTTTGATTCGGTGGCACTACACTCTGCTGGTAACATACCGCTTTGCATCTGACACCATCTCAGGGCATGGAGATTTCATCATATGGGGTTAGCAGTCTTGAAGTGTCTGAATTGAGTGCATTTAGGAATACTATCAAAAAGGCCAGTCACTCAACAGTGGATTGATAAAGGCAGATATATTTTCCTCCCATAAAATGGTGTTCCATCGATCGAGCTACATTGGATCTCATTCGTGAGAAATGTATGGATGAAGTTTGGATGTATTTTCGTGGCTGAATGGTCAGTCTGGTGGGCTGCATTAATATCAGATAGATGGCAACCATATGATTCGGTTATTGTCGATGCTGGAAAGGAAGCCAGGAGTATTGCCAATTCATTCTGATAGCTTATTGCATAGTTGTGTTTCTCCATGGTCCATTGGCTGGGACCATATTGACTTCCTGGTATTCAATGATGAAGTTGTATGAGGTGAGAATGTCAGACATTCTGGGCAGCAACTGGGAGAGTGTTTTTGATGTTTAAAAGTAGTGGTAGTTTTTATGATTGCATTACATGAAGCTCCATTGATTCACTCCTGTCAGGTGGCAACAATATGGCTTTATAGTTTCAGCAATGTTGAAGAACTTCTGATGAGAGATATTGTGGTTCCGTTCAACATTAGGGTATTTTTGATCATTGAAGTCATGCACACTGAGAATTCTGTTCTGTTATTGTGGTTGAGAATTCTGGCTACTGCAAAGCAGCTAGTAACAGCCTGTGGGATTAGTGGCTACGCCAGTTCAAAATACTTGAAGATATGTGCAATGGTGAATACCCTGTTCAACTACTGGTACCCAAGTTTGACATCCTAAGTCTATTTGCATTTCAGCCGTTTAGTTGTACTGGAATGCTGTGATTGCATGTTTGGGTTAGATATCAGTGTTGTTACCAGTCCATCTTTTCAAAGAGCCCACTGGTAGACGCTTGTGTACTAAACAGTCACCTGCATGAACCATTTGGATACTGGCATTGGCCAGTCTTTGATTATTGATACTGGGTCTATTTGTTTCTGATCCGATCAGTGCAATTGACTAACCAGAGAAAACCGACTACTCAAGCTCCAAATCCCAATCGTTGAATTTACTGCAAAGACTATTCGCATGTTGTTATTCCAGTACATTTCATACCAGCTCTTCCTTCTTCTCTTTATATATTGGGCAGGGTACTTACTTATCAAGGTTGTGCACCATAAAACAAACAATGTCAGGCATTAAGCAGCCATTCATATCACCTTGGAATACAGCTGATGAATTCCTAAACCCAGCTGACATAACTTTGTTCCGGAACTGCAAGTTCTGAAGGTGATAAGAGATTTGAACTTGTTCACATTTCTTGGTATGGATGAGGTGTGAGGCATGTCTAGGATCCAGTGTTGTGATAATCTGTCCTCCACACTACCCATCAACCAGCTTAGAGATCAGTGTCAGAGGATTTTGGTTTATCACTGTGGCTGAATTGTTAGCCCAACAGTCTACACACAGTAGCAGTCCACTCTCTGTCTTCTTGCAATCAGATTGGTGCTGCCATCAGCAATAATGGTTGCATGATGAATCTATTGGCTAAATTGGTTTCAATCTGGGCCTTGCATACTTTTGACTTGCCATCTAATGATTGTAGATATTGCTGGATAGTAAATAGAAGCTTGGGTTTAGATCGATTATATAGTCAATTGGCTGGTGTGGTTCAAGAGACTCAGCCTTACCTGTACTGAAGATGTTAACATAGTCCTTGAATCTGACAGGGATACAACTTCGATTATTAGAAGGTTCAGTACCAGTTCCAGCATCTGTGCATTTGCCTCTATTTGTGATTACGGATTTGGCTAGAGTGTGGAGAAATACCACCAGCTATCTGCAAATGAATCAGTTTGCCCAGAAACATGCTAGACAATAATATTGAAATAACTTTTCATAGTGACTTTGTGAGCTGGTAGCAGATATTCAAGGATATATGACTGGGGTTCCACTTTGGCCACAATTACTACTGCTACTCCCAACTTACTAATCCAGAACAAGGGTTTCATTTCTGAATCCCACCTGGATTTTCCATTGTGGTGTCCTTCATAAAAGGTTTCAGCAGTCCACTGCATTCCCACATAGAAAAAGTGACTGTCCAAATGATATATTCGATTGCTGAGGGAGCATCATATGCAGTTAGATTGTATATCTCAATATCTTCTGTATGTCTGTTGTCCATGCAGATGCATTCTATTTGAGTTCAATCTACAGAGATCTTCAATGCCACATTTATTGAAGGTGTACTTCCATCAATATTTTAGTAATATAAATTAGTATCTTTATTCCAGTCTTTATACCACTGCACTATTCTGTCTGATATGTGTGCATACCTTGGACCACATTCGGGTTTAAAAGTAGTTAAACGAACAGTAGATCAATCGATATCCATCTTGGAAGACTAGAATGATGTAAATTCCCAAAGCAGAATTTATGCCAACATCTGGTGAATTAGCAGCTCTAGTTTGTAGGTTTGGGCTAAATAATCTGTATATTGAATATTCATGGCCATCATGTCGCTGAACTTTACATGAATTATGACATAACTATGAAAGCTGACAATTGTGATGTGCTCAGCATCATCAGTAACTCCTAGGATGGAGAGATGTGATGGAGCAATGAAAATACTGGGAGGGTCTCTATTGATGAGTGTTCGGAGTCTGTTCAATTCTTCTCATTGATCCCCTCCATAATCTTCCTGGACAACAAGGGAAGGATACTGTCTTGCAATTTCACCCAATTCTTGTGTTGATATGAGTGTATTGAGATTCTGTAAGATAACTGTTGGACCTAGTGAAATCTGTTGGGGTTGAATTTCCTCAAATGTTTCCATCAACTGCCAGTTCCTGATTGATGGTAATCCAAGTGTCGATTCATGCATCCTCTTCCGGCAATGTTGATACGTGGTGAAGTAACCCATTGTATTCGGTCATGACTGATGTAGGAGCACTGGTGTTTGATTTGTTGCCTCTCTGGGAGGTGACTGGTCATCATGGTGGTTGGCACATTAATATAATAGTGGGCAGAAAACATAATGTTTGCATGACCTGCAGCATATGCATTTTTCTGCTTACTTCCAAGATTGATTGAGTTCCAGTGAGATACCAGGTGAGTGATTGTGTATATCATGGTTGTCTGACTTGTTGGAGTCAGGCTTCGGTGCTCGGGCTAGCTCCAATGAGCATGGTTGGATGTTGCATTTCATACTGCCATGTTGAGAAGACTCTGCTCACACCTGTTCGGCCGATACTGCTGTTGATACGGAGAAATCTTATGATCCGGCTTCAACTCTAATTCTGTATCTTGGTGGAAAGCTATCGCCTGTTCTGAAATATTCTATTCTTTACATTTGATAAGGTGATCTTGGATGTTAGTGCAGGTCAGAGTCTGTGTACGGAAGTTTTACATACGGTCTTGTAGGCATACAATAATTATTTACCTGATGTTCAATTTGTTTTGATTTGATTGGTGTAGACACTCACTGGTTCAGTTGAGTATTGGAGATGGTGGGTATATTCTTCATTGTTGGGTTCAGGCGAAGGTCCTTGTCACCATGCATGTACGTTACTTTCTCCATGAAGGCCTTAATGACTTCCACACACGGAGCTGGATTCCTCCATACATTGTGCAGTCCCTTGACCAGATTGGTTATCTATATCTGTTTCAGTACCAGATCTGGATGAGTATTTCGGACGGTTCAAAGCTTGGCTGCACATGTCACTGTATCCAGAGCTCCGCATGACAATCAGTACGGTTGTGATTCAATGTTGGACCGTAATGTGTCTGGGGTGTTTTGAACCTCATCTGCTGAGCTCACATTTGCTGCAATATGAAGGTCAGTTTCAGGTGTTTCAGGATGTCTTGAAATATGTACTGTCTGAATTATCTTTCCTAAACCTGGTCTCATATCCAACACCTTGTTGATGTTAGCATTGCCATCTTTCTCAGTCTTTGACACTTCCCAATCTCCATGCTTTCATTGTCACCAAATTGCAATACACACTCATGGGCGGCTGAAGACTTGGTGCAGCATTTGGCACCCAGACTGCTTATGAATGCACCCAAAGCAAGCTGAATGATGTGCCCCTTGCTGGGTATGAGGTGACTCATTACAGGCCACTCAATTTCGGAGGCCACCACAGTTGATTGTAGTTCTCGAGTCATCGAGTACTTGACGAAGCAGTACCAGTCGCAATTCCAACAAAATTGCCATCGGTCAGCTTATTAAAATAGAGAACTTCCTTCAAATGTATGGCAAGCCCTGCTGCAGCATGTTGAACATTGACCTATTATTCTTAATTAGCTTTGAATATAGGCAAAGAACTGGCACTCAACCTTTTCAAAAGCGAGATATACTTGTCACAATTCCCAATTTCGATCCATATAGTAGGCTATGACTGACATTGTGGCTAATTTGTTCGTTGATGTCCACCTGTCCAAAGCGAAGGTAACTTTTTCCCTTCACAGCATTTGTGTTTTAATGGTATCCGCTGTTAGCCAGTATTCCCTCCGGCAGATTTTGCTAAGGGTGTGGGTGGACCGAAGCATGAGCTCACAGCGTCATTCTCAGTATGACTCTCTTAGTGCTAGGATTGGAATCACATTGCATGGAATATGGACCAATTCATATCCTAATATAAGGCAGCGATTCCAGGTCTGTTGGTGAAATTCAGCAAGGAGAAAGTCCTTTCCTGCCAGTTTGGAGCGTTTTGTATGTCAATTCAATTAATATAGACACAATCTAACTGATGAAAATTAATATCTTTTGCGAACTTACAATTATAATTTCTCGACTTCCTTGTATCGTCAGTTTGTCCAAAGCTGTTTCATCAGCAGTTGTACTTGTTAATTGGGAAACTTCTGACTCTGTTAATATGAGTAACTTTGCAATGTGCACTTTTGCCAGCAAGTGTTTTACCATGGAGCTGATCCCATGCTCAGATGGATTGTGAAGAACATGATGAGAAACGATTCATATGATGTCAGTGCTGCCAGTTACATCATTCCAGCAGTTCATAGAAAAACTCCACGAAGGTGCATGGCTAAAATTATTCCAACCTGTAAGATGCTTGGAACCCACATTTACAGAAGTCCACCAAGTGTCAAAAATAGGTTACCAAGTAAGGTTGCTCAAATCACGAATAAAGACCTGTGAATGTTTGGAAGATATCATGACATCTAGCCACAAGGTATTTAAAGATTTGGAATCCAACATTGTAACAGGAGATAGAAAGCTGAGTAATTTGAGTTGGAAGACTGCCAAAAGATACAATATTGCCAAATAGTACGCTGGTATGGCAGAGCCTATGACAACCCCGCTGCCTCCGGGCAAGCAAGCAAGATTCTGGAGCTCACACCTGCTGCCCATGGTCCCCTGTGACAAAGGAAAATTAATCAAGTGCACACAATTGAAAAGATCAAAGGATAAAGACACTGATGAAATGAGAGAGAAACCGCCCACAGACCCAACACCTGTAATGCTGCCCGGGCTCCTCCTGCCCGTGCTTCTCCTGCCTCTGCTCCTCCTCCCCGGGCTTCCCCTGGCTGAGCACTTCTGCAAGTGTCAGCAGGAAATTGCCGATATCCATAGCTGCCAGAAAGTTTATCAATACTTGATTGTATTTTTCCATGGAGAATAGCTCAGAGATATACCCATGCCGGCAGCTGCCCAAATTCCATCCAGTGGCCTTTCCCACTGCCTTCCAGCATGGTTTCTTCTGGTCTTTTCACCAGCTGCAGTGGCAGAAGAGATGCTCCTGTGTCTGTAGTATTTTGCTTCCACAACAACAGCATTTGTTGTTCTCTGGGTGTTCAAACTGCTTTAGGTATGCTCCCTTCGGTGTATGCCTGCTCTTCAGTCTATCGAATCTTGTTGCTAGTGATTTCACCCTTGTCATTGGGGCAGATCTCATGCTCCCAGCTTTGCCCTTCTGTCTATATCCATCGTGTTTGGAGCACTTGACTGCCACCCAATTCGCCTTCCCCACCATCCTCCCTTTGGAGATCCCTCCAGCACAATTTCCAGGCAAGGCGTGTGATCGGTCACGAACTGTGTAGCCATAGTATTCTTGTTTTGGGTTTGGATGGTGGGCAATGACTTCATTCCCGGCGATGCCCGAGTTTCCAGTATTCCAGTGGATCGTAGCGGTGATGCCGTGGGCATGGAGGGCCCTATCGTGCTTGTTGATTGCTCTTGCCAGTTTCTGCCCTGGCCCTGGGTCAATGACTTTGAGCCTGCAAACATTAAAATGATCATAGATGGTTATGTCATGTGGAAGGTCTAGTTTGATGCCGATTCAACATATTCGGAGAATTTTGTATTGCCCATGGAACAATATATCAGTTTGCAATGCATAGGATTGATGTTGGCGTTTGTGATTGGCAGATCCTGTGTAGCTAGAAATACCTTCAAATCGGCAGTGATTGTGGGGTCAATTGGACGTCGTGACTAACTAGCCTTAGCCATATGTTTATCCTCAGCACTGTGTAACTCATCCCTGGTGACTCCCAAAATAAGCTGCAATTGTTGGAAAAATTTGTGGTCTTGTAGCGCTTTCACTAATTCAGTGGCATGTGGTGGCTGCAGATAATCAATTCAGTCTGGCGGCAAAGGCGGCTCATAGCCAAGATCGAGTTCTAAAGCCATCTGCTTCATTGAATGGTGTTCTGAGACATTGTAGGCATACTGTTCTAATGGGAGGTAGTCATCTCAATAGGGTTAATGGTGAGTAGCAAAGCTACCCAAGTAGTGTACAACTGTCTTGATCAAGCTCTCAGAGAGACCATCCATTTCTGGATGGAATGCAGTAGACATGAGCAGCTTTGTCTGAAGAATCCATGCAACTTCTCCCAAATAGTCTGCTGTGAATCGTACATTGCAGTCCGATACAACCTGTTGGGGCTCTCCATATTGATAGATGATGTCGTCAATGAATATGTGTGTAAAAGCCGGTGCATCAATTGTCTTTCTGCAGGCTGCCCAAGGTACTTACTTTGTCATGTACTTGAGAAACATTATAATGCAGTGTTGGTGACTTCGCAAGACAGGCAGGTCACATATATAGTTAATGCTGATTTTCTACCAGCAGCGATTCGCAACAAGAAGTGGCTGTAAGAGGCCCACAAGTATCGCACTCTGGTGGTGGGGTCGATGGCATAAGTTACAGCCTGCTACGTAATGCTGGGTGTGGTACAACATTTGCTTATAGAAATACCAGTGATTGAGGCATTAGTATTTTTGGTTCACACTGAAGTGTCCAGCAGCTGGAGTGTTATTGGACACATGGAGGAGTCAATGCTGCATTGTCTTTGGAATCCACAACCATCCTCTCTTCTCCGCCTTTCCTTCTTCCTCCATTTCTTATGCCCTTACCACTAGTTCCACTTCAGCTTTATCCTTGTTCTTTGCCTTTGCATTTTTCGCTGCCTGTTTCTTTTCCAAATCTCCATGTAACCACAGTAGGTCATTCTGTTGCAAATAGAATTGTTGTACTGACACCCATAATTTGCGCTCTTTTGCAGATGCAGTGCATGGCAAGGGGTGGGGACCAGAGGTGGCCAAGGAATGTGTAATAGACCCGAACCATTGATCATCAATTATTCCTCTCTTGATGTCCTCAATCCATTCTCTGGCCGCAGTAACTTCCAGTGCCAGTACATTTCATCACATCCGTCGGAAATCTGGATAGTGCGATAACTCATCTGTAATCTAATTCACGATACCTGGGATGTGCCTGACCTCTCCGTTAAAATTTTGGAGGAACGTCAGGATATCCATCTGTAGTACAGTGAGGTGTGGTTTCGTGACAATTCAACACAAGGTCATCTGGTCCTTGTGTACCAAAAATGGTTGCTTGGCTCCATATTGGTTGAATTTCCAGTGAGATATTGCATCTTTGATGCCAAATAGTTCTCTGTTATATGCAGGGTAATGCTTCTGCATGTCATGATATTTACAGCTGATATAACCCAGTACCCTCTCTTTCATGTCTTGCACATGAGAGAGCGCTGCACACAATGCATACTGGCTAGCATTGATATGCAGGCAATATTTCGCTATGGGGTCCAGCAGAGCCAAGTCTGGAGTATTGCATAGTGCTTATATGAGGGTGTCCAAAGCAAGCTGGCATTCTCTATTCCATGTAAATAGAGTGTGCTTGATCTTCCTTGGCTCTCAACATGGTTGCTCAACTTCCCCATTTCCCTTTGAAGGGGTGCCAATTGCATACGACAGCATTACAATGTGAGCATAGTGTTCATATAGATTTTCTGTAGTAAATGGTGAAACCCAGAAAGCCTGTGACGTTCTCATTATTTTCAGGTGGAGGCCAATCCATCACCACATGTGTCTCATGTTCCTGGGCATGGATGCAATTCTTGTCAATGTCAAAGCTACAAAAATTGACTTTCTGTCAAGGCCAGCCACATTGTGGATGTTTGGCTTTGAGACCATATTCGGTTGGTAAGGTAAGCATTATATGGACATGTACCACATGTTCTGCCAGGGTATGGCTGTGAAATATAATCTCATTGAGGTACATGCCGGTAACTATTCGTGTCATTCGCACCAAGATACTGGTCGTCATATGCATGAACTGGCTGGGAACCTTTGCAAGGGCAAATTGCCGAACTCGCCACTTGTATAAACCAAGTGTAGTGGTAGTGGTTCACTTATTCCAGTCAGCTGTTGCGCTATGAATTCAATGGTAACCAGCTGCACAGTAGAATTGTGTGAACCAGCAAAAGCTGAATATGGAGTTGAGTAAATCTTCGATAGGTGGGAGAGGATGAAGATCCTGGACCGTTATGGCATTTCCTGCGCGATAATCCATACACACACGCAGTGTACCGTCCAACTTGTGCACAAAACATACTGGCAAGCCGAAGTTGCTTCGAGAAGGGTGAATCCAACTGCAACGAATCACGTTGTCTATCTGCCTCCGAACCTTTGCTTCTTCACTTGGAGAGATGGGGTGTTTTGAGTACAACGGTATCTTGCAATTTAGGTTCTATTGAATTTCGAAATTGGGCTGCATTTGTTGTTGTGAATTTGCATATACTGGCTCACCTACAAGACACCGGAATTCTGTGAAGGTGTCTTGAAACTCACACAGTGATTCATCTGTCAGAAGGGTATTGCCTTCACTGTGGTAGTGCACATTGTTCAACAAGGCCCATTTGAACAGGTGGGCAGATATGGTTTTATGGTCTGTCTTTCGTATGATGAGGATGCCCATGAATGTAGCCTGCTCCACTATTCCTTTATTGAGGTCAAAAGGGTGCATGCCAGGCACATACTGTACTTGGCCATCTTCTCGTTCCTCCCAGCGGTTATCAGCAATCCACATTTCGTTGTGCTCATGGTCGATTTGGTATCGTCCGTTGATATCGCACATTCATCTTTTGCCTAGCACAATATCAAAGCCCTTGACATTATAGACTGTACATTTGGCCTCATAGACATATGATCCACCAAGTCGTAGTTTCAACTTGACTTGTTAGCAGTTCTCTGGGCCATCCTCTGCATTGACATTCGCCATCTCCTCAATTATCCATTTTGCATCATTTGCACCCAGGGAGGCTGCACAGGATTTTTGTGCAACAATGAACTTCCGACCCACATACTTTAAGTGTTAGCAATGGTTCCAGGTTCCCTGGCTGTGGTTCGGGTTGTATTCTCTCTTAATGCCACAGTCCAGTGCCAGAACCCCCAAGAACCTGTACTCGGTAACCTGCACTGGGATGTTACCTGGACCAGACACAATGCCGGGGGTTTTTGGTTGGGTTGGAATCGGACTGCGGTTCCATTTTATGGTTTCTACAACTTTGGTAGTAGTTAGGTTTCTGGATTGTGATCGTATTGTGACATGATCAGTATGTGGATTGTACAGTGTTACCAGCTCTTTCATCTCCCACTTTAAGATTTGTGATCTGACAAATTTTCGTTGAATCACTGGGAAATAACGCGATATATCAAGTGAAATTCACCGGTTGTTGAGAGCGTCTCAAATGATTTTGGTCAGCTTGCAATTCTGGAAGCCGGAGGTGAAAGACCTACTAAAACTGCACAATCAACATATTGATCAGGTTATGATATGATTAGAACTCTGATACTTAACTGGAGCCAAAGTTGTGAGCTTGAAATGGCAGATTGTTAGTGGTGAAACCGGCCCAATTGCAATGGTCCAGGTTTGTGTTGTGGTAAAACCAGTTGCAATCGTCCAGTTCCGGGTGAAACTTAAACCTGATTCGACCCGGGAAATTTGAACTGTTGCTAACACTATTTACTTTCGCAATGCACCATTGTCCTTCACTACTCCTGCCTTTTAGTTGCTCCACCATCCTCCTTTAGTTAGGTATCATATTTTTCCATTGAACCTTAGTAGGTACACCACTGAGTCATCTAGTTTACTAAATTTCAAGTGGTAGTAATGGGTGAAAAACTTGAATTGACTATCTGGCACCTATTTGGCACCAGTTTTGTTTGACGATACTGTGCATACTGGTGTTGTCATGGGAGGTACAGCCACAGGGACTAACCTCCTTTGCCTTTTCCCACCTCAGAGTCTGAGTCTGAAAGACTCTCCAACTCACTCTCCACCTCACTGTCTGTGTCCTCCTTGCCCTCTTTCTTCTCTGCAAGCCATCCACTCCTTTCTTGACCAGTTGGAGCACCTCCCCTTCACTTGTCAATGAGTAGGCATTGAGACTTGGCTGTTGGGGCATCATTGACCAAAGCTTATTCAAGCAGCTTCGTTAACAAGTCGCTGATTGGGTAATTGGGAGACAGATAACCCACCTTGCTACAGCTATAGCAGGTCAAACTGTTGTCTTTGCCTGAGCTTGCTGTGCCAGTTGTATCACCTTTCTTGGAGTCTATTTTCCTAGCTGAGGCTTTCGTAGTTGTGTTAGTGTTTGTATTGGAGCCACTTCCAGGTTGAAACTTGTTGAGAGATGGGTCTAATATGATGAGGTGCTCAATGTGCTGTTCCAGGGATGGAGTCCTATCGCACATGCCAATATCATAAACCAACTCTTTATAAACTGCCTGGTTGCTAGTCAGGTGCTGGATGCTAAAGTATTGGCTAACATTATGGCAGGTATTGTCTCGTGTGCATCCAACTTCAAACATAGGTGATGGAAATACATGTTCAACTCTGTGACACTTTCTCCCTTCGTTAGGCACAGTTCTCTCCATTCTCATTTGACATGGTCCATGGAGTTGGATGGAATATACTTAGCGCTCCACTCTGTGCAAAGGGTGGACCATCCGATGGGCGCAGTTATCGGGAAATGGTGCACGGCCCTGACTGCCGTGTCGCCCTGCAGCTGAAGCACTGCTTGTTCCCCACAGCCTGTTGTGCCGACCCATCTAATGGCCTGGGCTGCATTGTTGAAGTGACATTCCAAAGCAACAAGGAAGGCAGTGACATCATCCAAGGTTTGTTTGCCCCCTGATGTCGCCAGGTTTGATCGCTTCACAGAGCAGCCATGGCTTCCACATGGGCTAGGGGTCATTTTGGCAGCAACATGGATTCTGAATGAGCTGAGAGACAGTTTGGTGGAGCCACTGATCCTGAATGGGCCTGGAGGTAGTTGGCACATATTCTGCACCAGAGTCGCATTGATTCGGCTCGTCATTGGCTGTTGAATGTGATGTTTGAATACATTCAAGTATCATTCCAGGCCCCTGTTTCCGGACGACAGATTGTCGACTTTGTTCAGCAGCATCTCTTCATGCACCCAGAGCTGAGCAATATTTCTCCGCTCTGATGTCTCCGGCTTGGACATGTACTGGTCAAGCCATCTCTTGAACTTGGTGGAGAGTTGTTTCTCGATCTGGAGCTCTTCTGCCAACTCCTCAAGTTGTTGCTGAGTAGCCGCTAATTTGCTGCTCGGGCCGTCATGGGCATCTCAGGAGCCTCCAAGGCCTTCACTATAGTGGGCAACCTCTTGAGGTCGTAAATTTTTGCGAATTTCTCACATTGTTCAAGCCTCTTAGAGAGGTTATCATGCATGATCTACTGTTGGATGTCCTCAGTAGCCAGGATCCAGTCGATTGCTTGGCTGACAAGTGTTTGCGCCTGTGTCGATCACCTTCATTCAGTGTGTGCTCCATTGTGCTGTGCGATGTTCTGTCAGTTGGAAGCCTGCAGTGGCTGAGGTTGATAACCTGCTGTTAAACGTCATTGCCTTGGCTTTGTCGATTTTGTTGGTAAAACTGACATCTGGTGCATTGTGGGTAATGTGGGTGTTGTGGGTATTGTGGGTGTTGTATATAGCAGGATGGACCGCAAAGTCAGAAGACTCATGTGATGTCTCTGAGCCACTTACAGTCACCTGGTTCAACGATTATCCAAGTCAATCAGAGATTGTACATTGTACTTTGATTGTTTCTGATGCTTGGGATGCTGCCAGCGATAGAGTGCTACTACAAATGTGTGCAAACATTCTCTCTGTACATATCGAAGTAAATGTTAATGATAATGAGCCTGCAATCTTCATAGAACTAACCACTACATGAGCCTCTCACAGAGCTGCACTAATTTACCAGAGCTGCACTAATGCAACAGAGCTGCACTTTAACATACCTAGAGCCATCCACCTACAATTGCTGTGTGTAACACCAATTGACTGAACAGATCAAAAATCACATACTGCATGTGTTCTATTAACCCTCTTTTTTGAATCATCATCTTCACCACCATCACCATCACCACCACTACCATTACCATTGTATGAGGAAATTCTTTGATGCTATGAAACTCAAGATTTTCTATGGTGATTGCCACTGGGTTAGAGTTGTGTACACCAGATTATTGTACCATACTGTATATTTGAACCATAATGGGAGTATTATGGAAGGGTTACTATATATCACCATATGTAATAACAATTGACAGAATGAAGTATATTTTTCATACTGTATACCCTTTTGCCACCCCCTTTTTTTCAAGCACTACCATTACCACCATCACCATCACCATTACCACAGTCACTACCATCCTTATTACTGCCATTATCATCACCACCATTACCATAACTACCATTAGGAATTATACTCTCAGATCATTCCTCCTTACACAGTATGTAATACCCCACTGTCAATTTTCAGTAAAGCCAGATCTACAGCTACAGGCGGAGCAAGATCCACTCCCAGATCCGAAGGAACATGCACTACATTGTTTCTAGACAGATCGACTGTAACAAGTAAAGTCAAATCTGCAGTTACAAACATTGTTACAGCAAGTGCAGATCCACTGTGGCCAGGGACACCCAATCCTTCCATAGTAGGAATCCCAGATCCACAGGTACTAGAGAAGGCAGTTTCCCCTCTACCAGCAATGTCAGATCTACTACGACCAGTGAACTCAGATTTGACCCTACCAGAAAATCTAAATCCACAACTCCTTGTGAAGGAAGTTTCACCCCTACTAGTGATGGCAGATTCAATGATATCAGATTGCTCCTACCGAGGGCAGATAGTGAGAGAGATGAAAGTGAGCATATCAAAACAGTGCAACAGAGCATGTTAGAGTTTTAAAAGTAAGCATGTCAGAGTTGTAAGAGCAAGCACATCAGGGGTGAGAGTTAGCATGTCAGAGTTGTGGAACCCAAGCCAGATCCAAAGCCTCTTGTCAGCTCTTGCTGAATCAAGATACTCTAATATGAGCAATGCCAGATCAACCACTCCCAGCTTGCTCCCAGTGAAGGCAGATTCAAAGCTTCTTGCCAGTTTATAGTGAATCCAGTTTCTCTGCAACTAGCAAAGCCACATCCACCCCTTCCACCATGTTTCCAGACAGTCAAGATCCACTGCTGCCAGCAAAGCCAGTTTTACCCCTACGAAAAAGGTGGGATCCACTGCAACCAGCAAAGTCAGTTTTACCCCTACCAGTGATGTGAGATCTACCCCAATCAGCAAAGTGAGTTTCACTCCTACCAGCAAAGCCAATTGTACACCCGCCAGCAGAGCCGGTTCCACTGTAACCAGCTGACTCTCAGTGAACCCAGTTTTGCCCCTACCAGCAAAGCCGAATCAATTGCTACAAAGCAATGATAGTTTCACCTTTACCATTGAAGCTGAATCCACTGCTACATGTAAAGCCAGTTTTCCCCATTCCCATAAATTTAGTTTTACCTCTACAAGCAAAGCTGGAACCACCACTACTAGCTAGCTACCATCGAAGCCAGTTTGAATCCTACTAGTAAAGCTAAATTCACTGCTACCGGCAAAGCCAGTTTCACCCCTACCATTGAAACAGGATTCTCTGCTACCAGCAAAGCCTGCTTCACCCCGACCAGTGATACCTGTTTCACTCCTACCAGCCAAGCCAGCTGGGCTACTATTAGCTTGCTCCCAGTGAAGCCAGTTTCACCCTACCAGCTAAGCCAGATCCACTGCTACCAGGTTGCTTCCATTGAAGCCAGAGTGTCAGAACGGTGAGAGTAAGCATGTCAGGGCAGTGAGACCAAACATGTCAGAGCTTTAAAACTGAGTATGTTAGAGTTGAGAGAGTAAATATATCAGTTGTGAAAGTGAGCATGTCAGAGATGTGGAAGCATGCTTGGAAGAGTTATGAAAGTCAGAGTATGCGCTTTGTAGAGTTGTCCAAGCGAGAATGTTAGAGTTAAAAGATTCTAAATTAAGGATTCCAAAGAAGATATTAGAGTAGTAAATAAATAAGTAATTGTAAAAAATATATAGTATAATCCATGAATTGCAGTATATAATTCATGAGCAACAAAAAAATTTCAGAAATAATTGAGTTGCGCAATCAGTACATTACTAGTATATTATTGGTACTTATAGAAATTGGCTCTGAGGTAGTGTGTATAATTTGGAGTTATGGATGTGATGGGAGGTCACTGTTGGCCATATGGCGTATGGTAGACTACTCATAATAGGATTCTGTTTTCCAGACATACCACTACCATCACCATCACCAGGATCAAATTGGCAAAAAGGGAAATTGGTTTCCAAAAATGGACCCCATGCACTAATCCTTAACCACAATTTCCATGAATAATTGAAGCGACTTGTTTGCACTGTTGAACAAGGCTTGGAAGTTTTCAATACTGTAATCCTGTTGTGACGATGTTGCAAAGACATATTTAATCATATTAGCCAATTTTGGTACTTGTATCATATAGGATCTCTAGATGTTAATCATTTCGACAGTTTTTCAAACTGTTTTATTTATTTCAAGAATATTGTTAACTCTCTAATTCATTGAGATATTGATTATACACAAGCTTGGATAACTCTCATAACAAATATTAAGACACCCAGAGTAAGCACTCATCAGATATCAACATATCGCTGAAACGATTACTTTAAGCATTGAATTGAATAATCTACATGTGAAACATACTGAAACCATTTAAGTAAATCATTTCGCTCAAGTACTATCACATGCCATCTGGCTGTGACATCAGTGTAAGAAAGTATAAAGCACATTGAGTCATACATATAGGGATGATATAAGTAGTTCTGATGCTGAAAAGAGGCTTACAATGGTAGCTTCCATTAAGCAAAGGTTGTATGGCAGGTTGATGTCTCTCGTTGACAAGGACCATACCACCAGTCCAATGTACCCGCGCTGTTGCAATTGTCTGAAACAAGGAAACAATCCCTTTGAATGCTTGATTCAGCATCCTCAATGACGAAAAGATACTTCAAAAGTCCAGGAATGCGTACAGCCGTCGAAGAAATGTTGCTATATGGACTTAGGCCCATCCCGAGAAGTACAGTGTCATATGTTGGTGGCTTATGCTTTCTCCATCTTGTGGACCCTGTGCAACAAACCATATAAACTGCCTGCTTATCACATTGCAAATCCATCCATGGAATTGCTAGTAGGTTGTACCAAATATAGATTCGATCTTTGAAATGACTGAAATACTGATTGTGATCGACATAGCCTGTGAAGTCAGCAAATCGCTTGAACCATCATGGAATGTGAGGTTGTAGCTCGCCTATTGCCATTGTGAACCACTTGGCCAAGTAACGAAGAGTCTTCATTTCTGGTTGTGGATTTTTTATTGCTTGTTTGGTACTCACTTTGTTATGAAGAATTTCATTGTCGTGACGTTGTTTTACAGTATTTGCATTCTGCTCTCATTAAAGATACACCACCTTTCGGACTGTTATTTGCAAAATCTGGAAGGTGGTCTGATGATCATTTGATTGTTAGTACACTTGGTTTAGATCCATCATCGCTCTTTCTGGGAGTTCAGACCTTGCATTCAGTAGCTTGCCAAGCTGGTGGATATGGTCACAGAAGTGGTTCCGCAGATCGATCTTGACAAACTTGAAACCAGATTTTTCAAGAAGATGTTGTGCAATTTGAGACACGATCCGCTGTGTGTCTTCATCGATATGATGATGTTATACAGGGATCGCAAGATTATTCCATGTGGGTTCACACTTCTGTTTCTTCTGTTTGACAAGAGTCAGCTGCTTTTTCAAGTCTTCTGAGACCTTCTTTGAAGATTCACTCATGTGAAATTGACTGGAAGCATCCTTGAGAGAATGAAACTGCTCCAGATATGGCTCCATGCACTCAATCATGGCTTCAGTATGGTACCAGTACCGTGCCCTATGATGAACATAGAGTAAGTTTTTGATGTAAAACGGGGCTTCTTCACAGAGAATCTTTTGCCTTGCCACAACGGTTTCTCGGAGTTGGCACAAAAACTGGAACAACGACATGCACCAGTTGTTTCGTCTCCTTAGCACTCCCTTGTGTCACCTGACTACATGGCATGTTGAATTAGGCAAAGCTAGAATATGGAGGCATCATTGCCCAGAGCTTGTTGAATTTGTCAATCATGGAATGTTGATTGAGGAAGGACCGTACCCAGTACACCGAATGTTTAAGCATACTGAAATAGGGGATATCGAGTATATTGGGTATGGAAACAGTCATCAGCATGATGCAATTCATATTCTGGAAGATGCCTTCCGAAATTCCAACTTTTCGATCATCCAGCTATTTTCTTGATCTGGATCTGTCCGTCACATCTCCTTGGGTAATGAGTATTATCAATTGGATGTATAACGGACAGTGTCACAATTACCACAACAATGAATTCCATTCTCGTAACACCGATTTCAGAGTATTGGGCACCGTGTATTGGGACTGCAGCATCATGTGCATGTAACTGAGTTCGAAGTACTCAGCTGTCCATGGAAAAATAACAGGATAACATTTCTCCTTCCAACTATTTGTACCAAACATGAGCGTTCCTGTGTTGCTAGTGTATCAACAGGGTTAGGAATATTCTAGAAGATCTTGCCTAACATCTCCCGATTATGGATTTCTTCTCCCTCCGGGGTATTTGTTTTTCCCCAGCCTGTAAAATAATATTTCAGAGGAATGGGAAGTAGTGCAACAAGGATGCTTACATGATTCAAAGCCGTTGATCTAATCGTCAAAGTCATGTTTCCAAGACTCACATATGCTGGTGATTCATTCTTGTTGGCTCTATAGTTTGTGAGATGTGCCTGGGCCGCACTGCTAAATAATGGAACAATGGTAGCTCAAAATAGCCACAGTAGCTTTTGATGTGGTCAAAATCATTGTAGGTATGACAAAATTCAACCAACATGCCTGATTATTCCACTACCAGTTGTATGATTCCACCACTAAGTAGCGACAATGCTCACCTTGATTGAATTCCGTTGCTGGAGCACATGACCTATGTTAGTGTTTCCAACAGAGCTGGGTAAACTGCCAGTGGTCTGGGTTTGGACTGCATACACTGTACAGATGGGTCCATGACCTATCAAAAGACCCGACCCATTGCATCTTGGGTGGCCAAATGCATTCACACACCTGTCAACCTGCGGGTTTTGCTGTGATTGGTAGAACCTGTTGGTTTGAATTGCATGTTTTGTGTGTCAGGTTTTTCAATATATAGTCGCATTCAAATTTCCTAGTAATAATTGGTAACTATTGACTTCAGTATGGCATTGTCATTTTAAGATGTATCGGCTGCCTGTATAATTCTAACAAAGAGAAACACACTCCCTACCCAAACCTAAAGATGAGTATCAAAAGAGTGTCCACAATTTTTGGCCTTGCATCATCATCAGCAAAAAAATATTCTGTTCGGGCAGAATGGCTCCGTTGAAGTGGATGCACTCCGTCAGAGCCGTCAGAGACACCCTGGTGGCAGATTACTCCGCGCCCTGCGTCGATACAATGCGTCACGTTGCATATCGCCCTCTGATTGCTGTTTCACTGTTTCACTGTTTCTTCTTGTTCTGTCGGTCTCCCATTTTAAATGATTACTCTGGTATTGTGGCCAACTGTGACAATAGATTGCATTGTGTTCATTGGGTATGCACTTGCATCAGGATTGCAATGCGCTGGGTGATGCTGCAAAAATCTCTCCTCGCATTTCTTCTACCTGTGTGCAAAATGCAATTCTCTCTTTACTCATTATCCACATCAATCCAAGTCGCCAGATCTATGTGGCTATTGACAATGCATTGCTGGTTCCGTCCATCGCCTGTGTGACCACTAGTAGTAATCTCTGGAATTACTTGCGTGTAGCCAACAATGTTTCTCACAGTGAAAACGTACAAAGCAACGGCTGCCAGTGCTTTTCTCACTTGTAAAAAGTTCAAGTCGGGATCCAAGTTACCAGCGTTTTCAGTTATTGTGGTGAGCGCCAGGGCTAACCAGGACTCAATGAAAGCTCCATCCTCATTTAGGAGTTTGATTTTGAATAGTCGTTGCGGTTGCCAGGGGAGACGCCCATTCAGCGCGCCACAACACCTCCCCAGGCGTTGCATTACCCACACCCAGTCGTTTCTGGGATCCCCTCTGTGCCGGCTCTGGCTTCCTGTGCATCGACACATCTACGATATGCATTCACTACCTAAACCCTCAACTTGAACCTTCATACCATGGTAATTACAGAGCTCCATTGCTTGCAGTTGTTCATCTGATATATACGTCTTGTTACGACTCTTATTCTTCATATGCTGCTGCGTGCTGCTGGATATTGCCACGCGGTGAATTGCATCTTGCGTATTGTCGAGTAATGCTCTGAAGTCTCTGATCATAGCGTCAGGATGCTTTCCCTCATGGTGGTTTTGGGGTCCCATGAATCCAGGCTTCGCATATGACTGGGGGCTCAGAGGGGCAGCTAGATAGGCACCGGAAGGGAGGACCTCGCAGGGGGCAGCACTGTTCTTCCGACGCTGAGCGAGGGCTTGAAGATTGAGGTCTCTGATTTCAAAGCAGAGAATGCTACGCTGAAAGGTAATTACTTGTGGCAGGTAGTTGAGATTGTGAAAGGAGGTGTTCCAACGGTCCTTGAGGTTTGTTTTATGTTCTTCTTCATGTCACTCGGCAGAATACGGTTGCAATGCTCCGTATTGACGAATCTGTTTGACCTAATGAGACATCAAGTGGATCTTCAGAAAGTTGAAGTCGGCATCTAACTCCTTGAAAACATCAATCTGGTGGCTGATATAATCTCACCAGGCATTCATTTCGTGCCGCTTCTTGGACGGCATCCAAGTTTCAGCATTTGTTTCCTTGTCTACCTTTCGCTTCTTGATGAGTTGCGTTCTCGGGGCATTGGCTTTGGCCTTTGGCTTTTTGCTGGTTTGCCTGAGTAAAAAAACATCTTTGAAAGTGTGAAAACAACGCAAGGCGTCCTCCAGGTAGCTCAATGTCACATCATTGTGAGATTTATATCGAGCATACATATAGAATTCTAACAATGCCTGTGTGCACTCAATTGCGTCATTGATTATGGGACACTGAGCAGGGCTTCCACCTCATAGAGATTGGGTTACAACTCCAAGCAGGTACCAGTTCATTTTCTTTATCTCCTTCCCATTCCATTGAGAAACTTCTTCATATGACTTCTTTTTTGGTGTGAGGTCGTGGTACGCAGGCACAGATAACCAGATTGCATTGTACTTGTCGAGTCGTTCGTGCGTCTTCATGAAGTGGAAAATCCACTTTTGGAGGTGCTCAAGCATACCGATCTGCATTGTATGGAGGAGATCAGGCTTAGAGAGGTCACTCACGATACAGGGAATATGTCAAAACAGGTCGAATCCTTTGTGAACATGGCGTGACGAGAGTTCGGCATTGGCTGCCTTGGTGTCGGCATTGCTGAGCGTTCAATTTAGGTTGTGATCCCGCCAGGGGTATTGCTTGTCGGGAGGGACATAATCTTCAAGTTCATTCTTTGGACACTCGCACCAAAAACAGACATGCCGCTTGAGATGATGTAGGTGGCTATACTCAGGGCAATTCGCAAGCCATGCTGCTAACACCGGTCTGCAACACCTGAAGTTGCCATCCGCACAGAGAACGTTGTAATACCCGCTCTTGGCGCCAGGATTATGTTTAAAGGTGAGAGGCTGGAGTACCCTCCAGAGTACTTGGTTCAGAACCTCTTGGTTTGCTTGCCACTGCTCATCCAGCAGCTTCTGAGGAATATTGCGGTTCTTGAATGGAATTAGCAGGAGAGCAACTATTACGATGCTGTGCATTGAGGGCATCTGGCGGATCTTCGAAGATTGATTGCCAATTGTTATATATACTGGCCACTCTTTCTTTTTGCCAGCAAAATTCGAGAGATGTGTTCCGTTTGACATGAAGATCAAGGGAACCAGTGTAACCCCCACTTTGAGTGTTGACTAAATGTTGATTAGCACTTTATTATCCTGGAGTATCTCTCCTTACCTGTGTCTCCCACCACCAGTCCGCAGTGTGCATTTCAGTATAGAGGCGTTTCGGTGGCGTATTGCTGTTACAGCAACGCTTATGGGCATAAATGAGATGCTTGGCGTAGGCTGGCTGCCGCATCGACCATCTCATGCTTTTGATGATGCCTTGACTCCAGTATTCGATAGGGCGTTGGTGATGGTCATTACATCTCATATCCTCGAGAGTGTGTAGTTCCCACTCTGCAAGACCCTGATCATCTGGCATGCTAGCCACCAGATGTTGGACGCGATCCCCGTTTTTGCAACTTGGGAAATGCAGAGCGGTGTTTTCTTTGTTCAGCACGTTGTCATAGTACGTCTTCTTGCCTTTTTCTTGATCCCACACTGGATATATTTGTACTATTGACGTGTCGCAAATGGGTAGTAGGGATTATTTTGGAGATTCGTCTCAAGGCAACCCTGAGCGTCACGTTCGCATGCCTCATCAATGTAATCGATCAGCAATGCGCCGGTGGTGAGGTATATTTCCATCTGCGGCAGAGGAGGTGGCATTGATTGAGACTCCGAGTCTGCGATGTTTTCAACGTGTTCGAGATAGGGAAACGCATCCCAGTCTTCAACTGACTCTTTATTAGCGTTGGATTCACGACGCTGAGCAGGTTCAACGCATCAGGGCATGCTGTTAATAGGCAGATTCTTCTGGCGCGCAACATGGAGGTGTTTAGGAGGGTGCAATTTGCGATGTTTAAATTGCCAGCTGTTTGAGGTGAACTTCTTTCAGCATGAACATTCGGGGCAACAGAAAGGGTGCTTCTCTGGCATTGTGGACGACACGCGAGGAGCGGAGTATTCACTGTAGAACTGGATGCAAGTTGGTGCTGGGCTTGAGCAGCCTGGTGTGTAAGCTCACGATACTTTCAGCTAACGTATTGAACCTTAACACCATCACAAGGTGGTTTCTTACACGTCAGGAGTTGCAAAAACGCTACATGCGCGATGTCCCATAATTCTATGAATAAAATAAAACCAATACAAAACCCATAAATAAAATAAACCCTGAGCAATCCAAACACCTCATGATGCGTGTAATAGTCAATGCCTGAGATAACTAGATTAGAATAAAGGAACCAAACAAGAGAAGAACCAGCCCCTAACCCGAACACAACAACTATCGCCTCCTCCGCAATAGCAGGACTGGTTCACTCCTTGCCTACTGAGCCATCCGGGCGCACCTCAGGGAGAGGGGCATCGGGGAGAGGGAAATTGTGGAGACTGTCGCCACATGCAGATTTGCTGAGCAGCAGCTGATCCACATCCATATTCGAGGTGTTTCCGGCTGCCTCAGTGTCTCACAGAGTTGGCACCACTGGGCGAGGTTTTTGCGACGTCACCAACTTCAAATGCTCCAGCCCACTCAGGGGATGAGGCTCCGGGGGTTGTGGTCGTGGGGTATGCTCATGCATCTCCTGGCCTTGCTCGAGTAGCACGATTGGCTGATCTTTTATCATGGTATCTACATCGTCAGCCGAGGTATTTACCATCCCTCCCTGGCCAATCATCTGAGGTTCTTTGCCATCATCCATATTCTTATCCTCCTCCTCATCCTTATCCTCTTTCTCATCCGTATCCTCGTCCTCATCCTTATCCTCCTCCTCATCCTTATCCTCCTCCTCCTCTTCCTCCTCCTCTTCATCCTCCACCTCTTCATCTTCCTCCTCTTCATCATCACTGTCCCTTTCCATATCCACATCGCACGCCGTCCAGTGCGTCCACATAATCCTGCATGCGTATATCAACAGCAGGATCATGTTCTGAGTCATATTCGCCGTATGACTTGGTAGAGTCGGTATTATCATCTGAGGAAATTGACACGGCAGGTGATACTTCCGGCTCTAAATATACCCGCTCTAGTTAGCCCTCCATGTCCGAGTCTGCCTCATATATTTCCTTCTGCAACTGCAAAGCAACCGCATGAGAGATATCATCTCACCCTGGGGTTTGTTTCACAATACCTTTCTCTTTACTGTTTCCCTTCCCCTTCCCTTCGTCCATTGCCTTCCCCTTCCTCTTCCCTTTCCCCTTCCCTTGCCCCTTCCCATCCTTTGTTCCCTTCTCTTTGATGGTCCCTTTCCCACCGCCCTGCATGGCCTCCTGACCATCGCAGTTGGCATTGGCATTGCAATGCCGATGACGGTTCCTTCCACCGCTCAGTGGACTGGGATCAGCCCAGTTCACCTCATCATCATTCTCATCGATTATGTCATCCTAATTCAGTGGCCCAACGGCCATGAGATCACCTGGCTTGTACTGTTAGTAGCTTGGTGGGTAGATGTTTGCCCTGAGATCATCACTGCCGTACCAAGAGAAATGCTCCCCAGTGAGTTTAACCTTCCCCAAGCTGGTTATCTGCAGATTGGAGCGATCGACTTGATCCCCGAAGGCATGGGGGTTGTCCCACCTCCAATTGTTCATTTGGTCGCAGGTTTTGTCAAACGTTTGCCCCATATATGTGGCGAAGGGTGCCCACCACTCCCGAAAAGGCGATCTCCGGCTCCTGTGGCGCGGCCATATTAGCTGTAATTTTGCAAAGTGGCGAGTCGTGACTGGATCAAGAAAGATTACATCATAAAATAGGTTCCATGCCCTCTCATCCTTGATGCTGCAAACATTGTATAGCTGTATGAGTCCACGGATGTGTTCTGAGATAAATCCCTTTGTATGGTCCCAATTCAACGACAGGCATTGATTTATAACCGATGTCGGCATTTTTCCCCTAGCCGTTTCCTTCCCCTTTCTTTTCCAGCTGCCCTTTGGTGCCATCGCTGTGAGTTCACACTGAATCTACATCCGAGGCCTTAGCATTATGATACGGTTGCATGTATTGGAAGGAAGCACAGACAGAACTTACAAAGTTGTGTAGGTTATCAGGTGTGTTTTGGACCATGAGGCATTGTTTTGTGCAAGTCATGTGATGTCAAGAGAGTTGAGAATGCTGGCGGAGTGTAAAATACTGGAGGAAAAGAGAATGGAGGTGTAGGCGGGAACAAGGGATATATATACTCGAGTTCCTGCGATTTCTTTGTTCAACATATTTTGTTTGTTAATGAACACAAAACGGGCTAAACTTCATCTTGCACAACCACCAGCCACCTCATGACGGAGAAGCGTCGTGATCAGATTTAGTACTCGAAGTGAGGAAAGTTCACAACGCGGGGCGTTGATTTTGCATCACACACCACTTTTACCACTCAGACCTTGTGCATCTTGTAGCAAACTCAGTAGTTCCCAGGTTGTCCAAACTCTGCAACCATCCAACACGGCTACCAACATGCCTAGCGATGGAAAAAGCACACGCAACTGATGTGATAGGATAGAGAATGAGTCAATATTCGCTTTGCGATCCTTTTAGCTTTGCCAAAGGGGGATTTCCACTGGAAAGCTGAAGGTATACACAATCGATGGTTCAAAGTATTATGCCAAGAACGAGAGCAATACTATGATAACTGTGTCAAGAACGCATATACACCCTTCAAGCGGTGCACATTGGCCTCCAGACATTGCTGTAACAGTGAATATCAATGTTGAGTTTAATCTGATGGCAGTTAACCCCATAATTGAAGGCTTTTCAAGGGATCTCATCTCCAAGTATTGTCAGGGTGTAGAGGCTAGCGCGGACTACACTGCACCTCCCGTTTCTGTCGAAACCCTCCCTGGTCGCTCAAATAGGAGTGTAGCTCGCCTGCCGTTGCATATGCCTCCCCAGGCAATCATTCCTACATTCTTAACGTCGAACATCTATATTGGACAATGCCTTCCCAATGCCCTCGCCCTGACACGACTCCAGTGGTACGAAATGTTCGACGTCTTGCTAATCATTAAAATCAACAAACGCGTGGACCTTCAGTGAATTCTCAACTTCCGCATGCTAAGGGACGCATTTCCGTACAGGCTGGCGAGAGGGATTCCTCTCAAGGAGGAAGTTCTGTAACCTCTACAATCGAAGGTCAGAACTCCACCCTCTCAACGTCGCTGAACAATTCTGAAGTTGCAGATATCACTCAATGCGTAACTTCCACCCCGTCCGCTACACAGTGACGGTGAACAAATATCCAAACTACCACGCCGGGTACAAGCAGTCGTAGCACACTAGCACCCGGAGAAACCTCAACGCATCGCGTTGTATCTAGCCTCGCATCAGGCATTGCTATCGCTCCCACTTCTCTCAGCCATCTTGAAAACCTACCTACCCCCACCCCTAATCCAGAAGCCCGCGAGATCATTACAAATCCACTGAGAATGCGAGCTACCGAAATGAATCAGAGACAGAGGGAGTGGCCATTGCAACCGCAGGCGGTGTCTACACCTCTATTAATATTCTCCGGCAGTCGCAGCATCCATCGATATGGTCACTCAGATGTGATGTGTCTTGTAGTTGCAATGGGCAGACTCCTGGAGCGCGACATGTGGAACAGATGGCTGTTAATTAGTGCAAGCTACTTGGAGACGGTATGTCATGCAACACGACGCATTTCGAAAGAATTAGCTGAAGCCCCACACTGGCAGATAACAAAGACGTACTGGAACACTGCTATGCAGCAAAACAACATTTGGTCCATAGCATCTGAGGTGCGCAAAAAGGACATCTTGAAAGTGGTATGCTGAAGTAACGGCCCACATTGGATATTACACGCCCAAACCGGTACCAGGTTCGAGTACAAGCCGAAAAGGTTAATTCCCATTTCATTCCATCAGCAAGAGACAACATACCAGAGCTTTATGATCTCCACCGCTTTGAATCCGACGAAGGGAGTTTGGAATTTATTGATTCCCTTCTGGCAGACAATAAGATGTTCTTCCTGTAGCAGAGCGTGTGGAAGGTGGTGTACGTGACCCAAATCCAATGCAGAGAGAGTCGAAAGCTGCTAACAAGTGGCCAGCGTCCACTTAACTTCCTGGCTGAAGCAATCCCACAGTATATCTACATCAAATTTTAACATTGTGTGAATAACCACCGTAAGTATGCTGATGGATTGAATAATTGCATGATTAACGACAAGGACGGTCATATACCCTCGCCACTGATTATGTTTACCTGCACCGCATTGCGCTGTGCTCGCCTGGAGTGGCAAAAGAACGAAGGTGTTTATCCGAAAGCTTCCAAGTCAAAGCTGAAAGAGAACAGACCTGATCGCTTGAACTACGTCATTAACGAGAATGACGGTGGTAAGAACGCATCCTACTGTGCTGCAACGTGTCGCAAATTGTTAACCTCGCCTGGCATTGTAGCCACGTATCCATTCTTGATGAATACTGGGAACACACTACCGGAGAGCTACCAACAGAGGGTGTATAAAATCACTCTTGCTCCAGTCAAGCGTCAGATCCAACAGGCGGAGAACCCAACACCTTCTGTGGTCATCAGTGTGGAATCAGCTCGTGTTGACGATGCTATTCTTCATGACTGTTTGACCTGCGAAGTGGCGCTTGAGAAGCCTGAGATCGGAAGCAATGACCCAGAAATCCCGATAGACAATAATTGCACAGATGACGAACTCCATTTCCGGATGCCAGGGGGCAGCGGGGATTGCGCACATGGAGGTGACAAAATCGACGTCCGCTATGCCATCCCCACCACCAGATGGCAACGAAGGCCCGCGACTGATGTCGATAGGTTTGTGCTGGGAACCAGTGATGTCGATGGGTATACGGGTGAGGATGGCGACGATGCTGATGCAGATGAGGAGGAAGAAGCATCACAAGCCAATGCTGAATCAACGCAGAATGTGGAGGACTGGGGGCAGAGTACATTTGACCTCGGAACCAGTGATGTTGATGGGTATGGGTGCAAGGATGGCGATGATTCGGATACAGATACGGTGGAAGAAGCATCGCTAGCCGATGATGGATTAATGCTGAATGTGGAGGACTGAGGGCATAGTACTAAAGAGTGTGAAGATTGGACAGTATATTTCAGACATGTAAAATACGATAATGGCGAAGCAAATGCAATGGCAAGCGATGTATCCGAAACGAAGACTATATTGCAATAAGCGACAAAATCTCAAAGCTTAACATGAATGAGAGTGCGGCATGTGGGTATTGGCCGAAGAAAGGCATAAATATTGGCTGGCATTGTGTACACAGCGACAGCATAACTGCAGCCCCGGCGAAGGGTGTAACACACATGTCGTTCTGATGGTACGTATACGTCACCCCATTCTGGGCGCAAAGTAAAGGAGGTAAGTATGCAATGGGAAGTGTGTAATTCTCCGTCAGAGGGTACAAAGTTCCGTCCAAGCCGTCAGAGGGTACGAGGTTTCGTCAGAGCCGTCAGAGCTGTCCGGAACACCCGGGTGTTTCTTACCGACTCTAGGGTTGTTGCTGATGATGGGTAATCTCAGTTGCAATTCGTTGCCAATATTTATAAATGAAGTATTGACCACCTCTATTTGCAAATGGGAAAGCGATACTCTCCCTGCCCAATTCTAAAAATCACCACTAATGGAGCATCAATGATACTAGGTTTTCTAAAGCAGGTAGTTAATGAAAGAATTGGTCAATTTAATGCATAATGAAATTATTGGCTGCCGTTATGGGTAAAATGCTACCGTAGACATCGATACTGTCTCCTAAGAATGATGGTCAAAACTCTGTCAATGACAGTTGGCGTTGTGTCATGGTTAATCAGACCGCGATGTGGCCGTTGTTGTGTACCTATGACATTTTGATCACTTTAGTTGGTAACAATGATCATTCACCCTTAGTTGGAGTGTTGTAAATGAAATATGTTGTTTCTGTCCAGGAGACTGTTGCGGAAATATCCCTACCTTATCTGCCTCCAAAGGCTTCCAACTTGTTGTTTATAGATGTGTGTGATCAAGTGCCACAGAGATTGCCCAAGATGCAAGAGAAATGATTGTTAACATGCTGTTGACACACAGTCTCAAGATGGGGTAGTCAGCATACTGTATACTTTTTTGCCTGTGAAGACGGCCAATACGTTCATTACGAATAACCACCTTGGAGTTATACTTAATTACTTGACTTGAAAGATCAAACATCGTTGATGCTCCCTCGACGCTCATTATCAAAATGGTACGGAGAGCCTGATGCTTTCTCTGTTGCCCATAAGGGCAGCGAATACTCTCATTATGTATCACCACTACCAAATCACTTCTTAATTGCCTGATATATAAGACAGGACATTATTGATGGTCCGTTTACGCAGACTTTTAGGAGATAGTAGTAATGTCGTCATGACTGTTTCTGCCCATCAAGGCGGCCAATAATTCAATTATGCTTAAGAGCAACAATGTCTGTTATGAATTATCTGACTTACAAGACCAACAATTTTTCATACTCTGTTGATGCTCATGTTGTCATCTGTGTATCCACAGTATACAGCCAATTGATTTAGCGTAGTACATCATTAATCGTGTTTTGGCAGCCTTTCCATTGTCTTCATCTGCATTCTTGTTTATGACGAAATTGTTCTGTAATAATTGATAGAAATATATTCCTCAAAATATACTTTACAACGTTTGCAAATGATAGATAACAATACAATTAAAAATCCTGTTACTTTCAATCAATGCTCATTACCACGTATTGGTTCGCTCAATAGACTGCACTCGTCTGCAAATCAGATGTTAGCTGCATACCCACACAGCCGATAGTGTACTAACCAGTGGATGTTCCTTCCTCAGTCAGTAAATCTGGATTAAAATCTTTCCCATGCTTGCTAACCTTGGCATATACATCAAGAATGAAATATTGCACATTGAGCAGAGAAGCATGCAAATATGCACATCCGGGTGGTAAATTGTCGACTCGGAAGGTTGTGCTGCCTGATAGTCACGGGATAGTGCAGTGGAAGTCACAGGTGGGAATGGCGTTGGTTTAGGTGCCTGCGGTCTATATTAGTCTGGAAGAGATGCACCCTTTTCTGTACGTCTCCAGCGTGTATGTGGATTCTTTACTATGCCGTATTGACATGGAATGCAGCCATACATGTGATGTTCATGAAGCTCTGCTGGATGTGTCTCCATCGCAGCATTCAGATTTCGATGCCCAGGAACTTAACTCCCCACTACTTTTCATCCCAGACTTTGGTGTGAGGTTTCTTGATCAGGAGTTGTGATTCATCTATTGCAGTGGGCAAAAACTGTACTATGGCTGTTTTGGCCATATTGAAGGCAAGGCGCATGTCGGACTGTTCAAGCTTTACCCGACCTCCTCATCTTGCCATAGTAGCAGACATGTTGAAAACCTGCAGGAAATTAGTTGCTTCAAAAAATGAGATTCAGCTATTACCTCTACTATATAGTCATTTGTAGCCTTCTCTAAAGTAGATAATGTCTGTTTCGTCCACTCCTGCGCATGCTTATCATGAAACTTCTATGCCAATATCCGATAGCTGAAAATTACGTAACGATCACTTTCGTGAACTGTACGGAAAGATGCCTTCATTGACCATGGTTATGTCTGATTGTGGACTGCTATCGATTGATCATGAAGCCCCTCATGACTACCTGCCATATGTTATATTGTTAATTGACACCAGTCACCCACAATCTGGATATACCAACATCTGGTTGCATGCTGTTACTCATTCCTTTATGTTCCGGTGTTATGGAATATTTTAAAATGTGCATCGTGGGAAAGATTTGGAGAGGCTGCATTGGCAGGGTCGTGGTAGACTAACTGGTGCCTGCATTGATGCTGGGTCCCCGCAAGTGACGTATTGCATGAAGCATCCATGATTTTGCTCGATTTAGATCCACTCTCACCCAGCTGAGGTGGTTCTATTGTTGTTGTTGTTTATCCATAATGTATGCAATCCTGCTAGAGTATCGCAGAACCTATTACCCCCCCCCGCCTCCGGGCATGCAGGTTTGATGACAGAGCTCCCCCCCCACTACCCATTATCCCCGCTGACAAATGAAACCTAAAAGATAACCACACAAACAGAGAAGAAACAAACAGTTATAAACCCACTGCCGCCATGCCCCGTACCTGAGTCAGCCTCAGCGTCCGCTCCATACCATACCTTCAACAATTTGGGTGGGAACTTCCCGACCTCAGTAGCCACAATGAAGTCCATCAATGCTTCATCGCACTCTTCCATCGAAAACAGCTCTGAGATCTGCATGTGTCAGCATCTGCATACTTTCCAGCCCATCAGCTTTCCCACAGCTTTCCAGAGGGCGTTCTGATGGTCTGTCCACCGGCTGCAATGGCGGAAGAGGGGCTCCCGAGGTGATTCTGTAGTCATGATTTGCCGTTATGGATAAGGAGAGAACGATGAAAATGAAATGAAGTGGGAAGTACTGAGAAGTATATAGTAAGCATCAAGTCGAAATGGAAAGAGTGACAGGCACCTGGCTCTTTCTACTCAGGATGGATCTTGCCGCATAAAGCTGCAGATTGCAGGGGTTTGCAGCTGTCCCGTGATTGACAGTAACATGGTCCAATATTGTGGGAATGTTTTCAGGGATACTTACATGTGAACGACAGCCGAAATCTCATGTTCGTCATATGTAAACAGGACATTCTTCGACAGAAAGGACATTTGATGATCATTGTCTCAATACAACGCAGCAATCTTACAGGAAACCGACACGAAAATCAAAGTTATGTTGAATAGTTAGCTTAACGATTTCCAATCTAGTGACCATCAAAATGTTGATTTTGGGTGGTTCAAATTGATCAAACGTACCATCCTTGACATTAAAGACATGGCTTGCCTCCATATCATGCATATCTTGCAACATCGAACACCTCGCCCAACAACAAATTCAATACAAAATACAATACTCAACACTCTGAAAATGAACTTTTCAGCACTTCTGGTCGGCAAATACAGTAAATTTACAAAGGGGTCCACACTATAATGTCATCAATGGAATAAAGGCAAGAGTAGCGTGGAAGCACAAATAGTCCGAGCCCCTGGGGCATTGTGCAGCTTGTGATCCAGAATGATGCTTGCAGTAGAGAAAAGACAAGCAATATACTTTTTGAGCAAAGAAAAAAAAGAGCCATAGATCGAGGATTCTGCGGACAGAGAAACCTCTGTGGCAAGAAAGCGAGTTGGAGATGTAGAGACATTAAGCATGTGCAGGAAGATATCAGAAATACTGAAAAGGCAGGATTGACAACTAGAATGCCCTGAAAATCATTTGAGGATATGATGAATGCTCACAGACAGAGTCTGAGTAATCCTGCAAGTTTCGATACTGAAGAGGACATGGAAGGTAAGGATGATGCGGAAGCAGATACAGAGCTGGGCTAGCTGAGCAAAGATGACAAACCCTGCTGCATGATGAATACAATCTCCGTATCCATATAGCACCGCATGGAGAGATTTCAGTAGCAGCAGCTGAAGCTTGATGAATTCATAGAATGGTGAGTGGTGGACATGGCTGACTACTTCCGCGAAAGAGAAACAAGAATGGGACGGCCAAATTGATGAATCCGGCGGTCATAAAGCCCCAAAACAACGAAATTAGAGCGACACCTGCACAGTCAACGATTGCAGAGCGTATGGAAACTCTCGATATCGTGGCGAAAATATCGCAAATGCCGCAAGGGACATCTGGACCAGGAAGTAGTCATATGCAGCTTGGTTAAGCGAAACTACGGTAACAGAAACCTATAGCATCTCTCCTGCCCAATGCAGGGCCCAATTAGTCACCAATTCAGAACACAAAGCTAGTGGAACCAGGAAGCTTTTACCCCAACACATTGACTCCCTAGCTAACCACCATATAGACATCGAATTCAGATAACGAAATTGTGATGGCTGATACGTTGCCGGCAGAATAGTTAGGCAAATTCCAAGTTAGATGTCATTTCTCTCATAAATACAATTCGTGTACCTATCTTGCTGCGTGTCAGCTATTCATTAATCTCAGTAACCAAAATGTGAGACATAATAATTCGTCTTGGCATGTAGAAGAATTGTATGTGCGATGCGACAAAGACTGTTAGCAACGGTTTCATATTTGGAACCGGCTGGTTTTGTAGATCTGTGTGGCAACTGCTATAAAACATCAAACCTTGACAATTTTTAAGCAAACTACCTAATTAAGTCCACCAATATTATTCTGGCAATTTAGAGCTTGGTAGGTGAAATATGGTCCATTGCATGGCACATTGTTTGGTGGTCTCCGATTGTCGATCTCTTCCAAACTGACCAAGCGGTGGTGCAGACACATCGTTTTTGAATTAAAAATGACTGTATGTTCACAGTGCCTTGCTGAATTTTAAAAATATCGAACATTGGAGACCATGAAAAGATGCGCCATGCAAAGCTGCATATTTCACATACCAAGCTCTAAATGGTCTAATCAATATTGGTGGACATAATTGAGGGAGCCATTTGGCAAAAATCGGAACTGGACCAGCCGGTTCTGGGAGTTCTTCAAACAGAAATAGTAGAAATGTTTCGAAAATGGAACCATTGCTAATGCTAGCAACGAATCATAGTTCCATATCGGGTTGATAGATGACCAACAGACTTGATTTGTACCCAGCTGTTACTGTAAAGGGATAAAGCAAAACCAAAAATAGAGGTGCAATTTACTGACAAAAGTTGAGGCAGTAATGTTGTAAGAGTCATAGAACGAGTGCTCAGTGCACAATACAAATCAGTAAGATTTGGGACCGTCATGCTGCACTGATGCATGCGTCCAACTGCATATCTCTCCCATCAGACCTGATACACATGGTTCAGAATTTCAACATTGCAACTGGTAGGTCATGAAAAGTGAGGGGAAGTAGCTGGATCAGGAAATGTGAGGAAGTCTTGCTATATCAATCAACAACTTGGCAATGGATCTATATGCCGGAAATTGCCGGCCTAATACACTGGAATGTGATTGGACTACATCATTGATAACTCAGATATCGAGTATAATGGTGAGTTTGAAATTGAGAGGCTGGTTAGTTTTTGGATGCTAATTATTATACATAGAAACATTATACTGGTTGTCAATAATGACTATATGCATTTGGCATCCAATTATTGTGGACACAATGACTGTTAGCATGTGTTGAAGGTGAGCATCAATGGAGCAGCCATGATTTTCAGTCGGTGACTTTCTGCAATCGATGTGCCGAATAGTCGCATCCTTCAAATGTAATAGTATTGGCCGTCTGAAAAAAATTATTGGAGGTGATGCGCTTGTTACCCCTTCCGAAAAACAGGCATCAATAGACCATCATCAATTGTTGGTTATTCGTCTTGGATAATCCAATGGCTATGTAATGACACTAACCCAAAATCAATGTAATAGTCGCCTCTCTGTGCAAAAATGCTTGAGATGAGTTCACTAACACCTAAAATTGAGTGTCAGCATATTTTCAACGATTGTTGGTCATGCATTGTGGATAATTTGACAGCTGTGCAATGACATTAACCCATAATCAATGGATTGGCTGCTATGATATGCACAAATGCTGGTGACGATATCGCAGCCACCTCCTAAATTTCAGTGTTAATGTACTGTCTACGATCCTTGATTTTGCATCTTGGAACATTGAAGGGCTGAGCAAGGACTTTAATCCATAATCAATGTATTTTCTGCCATTATGGGCAAAAATTCTCGTGACGATATTGCTACTACCTCATGAAAATTAGCATGAATGAAGAGTGAAGAATCATTTCTCTTGCATTGTAGATAATTCAGTGGCTGTGCAACAACATCAACCTATAAAAGAACTATTCAGAGCCATTATACCCAAAGATGCTTGATATGATATTGCCACCACCTTCTAAACCAGAGTGTCAATGGAGCATCAACCATTTTTGGTCTTGTTTGTGGATAATTCGATGGCTCTGCAACGACATTAATCCATAATGGAAGAATTGGCCACTATTCTAAGCAAAAATGCTAGCCACGATATCACTATCACCTCCTAAACATCATCATCAACAGAGTGTCAAGAATGTTTAGACTTGCATTTTGGATAATCCAATGGCTTTGCAATGCTCTTATTCCATATGCAATATCTTGGTGGCCTTCAACGGCAAAAATTCCAGTGACGATATCACTACCACTATCTAAAAATGAACATCAACACATTGTCAACAATTTTTGGTCTTGCATCATGAATTATCCAAGGGCTGTACAATGAAATTAACCCATGGTCAGTGGATTGGCCTCCTGAATAGGCAAACATGCTAGCTACGACATCGTGACAATCTCCTAATAATCATCATCCACTCACTGTCAGGGAAGCATCAATGGAGCATCAACGATGTTTGGTCGTGCGTCTTCGACAATTAACGGGCTGTGCAACTGTGTTTACCCAAAATCAACATAATTGCTGTCTGAATGGGCAGAAAAGGTAGTGACTAGTGTTAGCAACGGTTCCGGACCGTCACTTCGGGTCCGGGTCCGGGTCCAAACCGAACCGTGGCCAAATTGGCGGTCCGGGTCGTCAATAAACCCGAACTGCCCACTCGGGTACGGTTCCATGGTAAACTCCCAACCCGTCTGAATTGGGCGGGTTGTCAGCGGGTCGCACAGCGGATCCATCTATAGATTCATATAAGGCTCTTGTATTTGCAGTGTGTTAATAGTATCTTATCAAAATGAAGTTTTCAGCAACCATTAATAAGCTTTTGCTTGTTGAGCAGTTTGCAATATCGATTAATTTGGTATCTGTGTTTCACCTTCAATATATAGTATTTTTGCCTAGAAAGGCAGTCAATAATAC
>Ga0307514_10000902_pt1 | contig 45816 bp, 43 predicted proteins | sample 16_EM_MG_FD_203088 | JGI IMG/M metagenome (GOLD analysis project Ga0307514, IMG submission 203088) | Populus trichocarpa ectomycorrhiza microbial communities from riparian zone in the Pacific Northwest, United States - 16_EM | ecosystem: Host-associated > Plants > Roots > Unclassified | place...
CTCCAGCTGAGTGGCATCTCCAGCTGAGTATGGAATGACCATCATCTTAGAGAGATTATGCATCAGCCCAACTGAAGCCATACGACAGGAGATAAACCATATATGCAACACTCCCCCCTCTTGCTACTCTCCGTGGAGCAAGAAAACAGATAAGAAGAGATGAAACAAACAAACAAAGTGATTCCCATAGTAGCCTCCTTAAAACCCTGCGAGAGTGAGCAGGGAAAGAGTACTACCGTAGCCTGAGGATGGCCATCCATAGAGAAACAAGGAAATCCGCGTGCCCAAAAAGAAAAGTGAAACAACCTTAAGTCCAACCTTAAATCGACCTCTATTACCATAGCCCCATCGCCTTTGTGAATTGCTCGTGCTTATCCTTCGTCAAGGCCTTGGTTAGTATGTCTGCCACTTTCTCGTTTGTGTGTATGTAGGAGTAGTCAACTATCTTGCGGGCATGGAGATCTCGACTATTGTGATAGCAAACGTCGATATGCTTTGTGCGAGCCTTTATGATCCCAGTTGTGATCTGACTAAGTGCGCCCTGATTGTCGCAGTTGATCGGGAGCGGAGATGCGTCTTTGCCGTGTATATCTCAGTGGAGCTGGAGTAGCCACTTTGCTTCACGGGAGCCCTCGGAACAAGCAATGTATTCAGCTGCGAGGGTTGACATGGCGATGAGATCTTGCTTTTGTGACTGTCACGAGACAGCTCCGTTGCTGAGAAGGAAGACGTGACCACCTTGAGATTTGCGGTCGGCACTATCATTGGCCCAATCCGAGTCCGTGTAGCCAGTGAGTTGATCATTGCTGCCAGTGCTGCTGAAATGGAGTCGAAAGTCGGCGGTGGATTTGAGATACTGGAGAACTCTTTTGGCGGCGGTGAGATGGCTGGTGAAAGGATGGGAATTGTATCGGCAAAGTGCAGCAACTGAGAATGAGATATTGGGCCGAGTTGCAAGTGCCGCGTACATCAATGAGCCGACAATTGCCTGGTAGCCTTTCATATCTTTTAGTTCTTTCTCCCCCCGATCCTCGGCCAGATCTAGCTTCACATTAGGATCCATTGGAGTTGATGCACCGTGAGCATTCTGCATATTGAATCATTTGAGAATCATGGTGATGAAGGCCTTCTGGCCAAGACTGATGCCGGTGACAGTGCCGGTACAATTTTCCTCGCGGTGGATTTCGATGCCGAGGAATTGCCGTGCCGGTCCGAGATTCGTGATCTTGTATTTTTCCGAGAGCCTGGCCTTGACTTCAATCACAGCTTTGGTAGCGTCTTCTGGGTACAACATCGAGATGTCGTCGACGTACAAAAGCATCAGAATACCATCGCTGCGGAGATAGAGGTTGGGGTCGGCCAGGGACTGTGTGAACTCGAGAGAGAGCAAGAAGGTGTTAATATCGTTGTGCCAAAGTCGTGGTGCGTGTTTGAGGCCGTAAAGTGCTTTGTTTAGTCGAACAACAATCGTAGGTGCATTGAGGCCTTCCGGCCAGCCTTCGGGCAGCGTCATATAGATATCATCGTCATCGACCTCAGGATTGAGAAAAGCAGTGACCACATCCAAATGATCAATGTTCCAGCCATGCTTTCTGACCAGGGAGAAGAGATATCAAAAAGTGGTGAGTTTTCCAACAGGGGCATAAGTTTCTCCAAAGTCCGTTTGTTCGTAGCCTTTAATGACTAGGCGTGCTTTGTATGGTATGGTGCCGTCAGGATTGTATTTCGTCTTGTAGACCCATTTGGAGCCAATTGGCTTGACTCGCAATTGCCTTGCTTCCCGGGAGTTGACAGTTGTGAATGTGTTATTGAGCAGAATCGATGTACACTCTTCTTCCATTGCTCGTTTCCATTGCTCATGTTGTGGACTGTCCATGGCCTCCGCGTATGTGAATGGATCGCTGTTGATGGACGTTGATGCGAGAGCCTTTGCCATGATAATTAGTGCATTTGCGGAGATCTTAACCTGACTTCTTGTGACACAATTCGTGCGTGGTGGCTGTGGTTGGCATGACTGCTTGGTCATGGCCGCCGTTCGGCGGACTTTGTCATATTCGCAGCGGAGATGTCGATTGTGGATGACGGTTTCTCTGGACACCGGTGGTGCATCTTCCTCGTCAGCAGGACGTGATCTCACACCTGTACTTGCAGGGAGACTTCGACGGTTGTCACCGTCGGGCAGATTGTGATCTGTATCATTGTCAGTACAGTCATGATCACCACTTCCGTGGCCTTCACCTGTTCGGCTAGTTCCTGCGTGGTCATGGAGAAGTCCATCTCCACCCGTTTCAATTTCCTCGACATATTCTGTCTATTCTGGTAGCTCGAAGATGTCTGTTTGGTCTCCGTGTAGGCATGATGAGTGGGCATTCCTCTCCTCATCAAAAATGACATCCGACTGTGACCTTACTACTCGGAATGCTGGGTCCCATATTCTCCAAAGTGTAGTCGAATCGTGCACGTAACCGACCATCATACATGGCTTGGATCTTGGGCTGAATTTTCCATGTCGTTGCGGCTCGGGGATAAGTTGACTGGCGTAGCAGCCGAATCGCCGAAGGTGGTGGAGAGGAGCTTTGGACGAGATTTCATTGCCGTCATTGTTGTGAGAGGGCTTGCCAAATGCTTGCAGCATCTCGTATGGAGTTGGATATGGTGCTTGATAGCCGTCGTGGTCGTCTCTTTTCATTAGGCCTTCGTTTGGGGTTCGCTGGTGGAGGTAGACTGCTGTATTGACTGCTTCTCCCCAAGAAACAAGTGGCCCCTGGGAGTCAATCATCATAGATCGTGCTTTCTCGGTGATGGTCTGGATCATGCGTTTGGCAACCCCATTCTTATGGTGAGCGTAGGGAGGACATGGTTCGTATGTTGTACCACGAGCAGTGATCACCTGTCGGAAGGTCTTATTGTCGTATTCTCCGCGTCCATTGTCGCACCGAAATCGTTTCACTTCGTATCCCATAAAGTCAACTCGGGCCTGAAATGATTGGTAGGCTGAGGTGCATGTTTTCGACTTCTTATCTGGAAGGACCCAAACAGAGGTGTAGCGTGTGTAATCGTCGGTGAATAGGATATAGTTGCGATGGCCGGCAGAGGTGGGCATGGAGAATGGTCCACACACATCTGAATGTACGAGTTCAAATGGCTTTGTAGTGCGCTTGGTCTTGACTTTGATGATCTTCTGCTTGTGCTTCGCCTGGATGCATGCGGTACACATTGAGTCGTCTTTTGTATATCCATCAAGTAGAGATCGTAGGGCAGTAGGATTGATGTAGGCTAGACGGCGATGCCACAGTCGTGATTCTGAGATTGTGAGAGGCTTCCGAGTGGTCTTTGTAAGTACGGTGGTAGGTGGAGTTTGAGGTACAGTGCTGGCTGCACTTGGAGAGGCGGTGTGGAGTGAGCTTGTAGTGGGCTTGGTGGAGTGCGCGATTGATGGTACAGTGGTGTGTGCGCTCGATGATGGTACGGTGGGATGTGCGCTCGATGATGGTACGGTGGTATGTGCGCCCGATGATGGTCTTTTTCTCTTCTTTCCCGAAGTGGACTTCGTAGACATGCTTGGTACTGTCGAAGTGAGTGCAGTTGCGGGAGATATGATATAGAGGTCATTGACCCGATTGCCTGTGATGGTGATTGATGGAGATGATATGGAGCACTTGCCGCATCCAAATGTGGATGTGTACCCGGCTGTGTCCAATTGATTGATGGAGAGAAGCGAGAGCCGGAACGTAGGCGTGTAGAGAGCATTGACTTCGTACTCCTGTGAAACGTTAACGAGTCCATGATGGCTTACTGTGACTTTATTATCATCTCCGAGCTCAATGACTATTGGCTGACGAAGTTCCTTTATTGAGTTGAATCTGGTGCGGTCATTGCACATATGGTGAGATGCTCCGGAGTCGATGACCCATGCAGCTGGAGCAGAGGCTGCGGTGAGTGCGGTTGCATTTTCGGCTAGTCAGATCAGGTCGCGATCTCCTGCTGTAGCAAGCGATGCAGATGCTGTGCCTTTGTTGACTTTGTTGCGTTGATCCCGGGCACATTTGAAGTGGATGCAGTCGGACTTGAAGTGTTCTGAGAGACCACAGTGGTAACAAGTACGTTCGTTGTTCCTGGAGGTGTTTGTACCGCCGGTGTTTGTACCGCCGGTGTTTGTGTCGTTTTCAGCGTGCTTTCTCTTTCCGCATGCTTCGGTGGTATGATTGTCCATTTTGCAGTATGTGCATTTGTGCTTCTGGCATCCGTTTCCTCGTCCACCTCCGCGTCCGCCACCTCATCGGCCACGGCCACGATTTCCGCCACGGGAGTATAGGGCCGCTCCGGTGGATGCATCTCCGATTTCTTCGGTTAGGGTCGTTCGCTCGGCATATTCGCGGATCGCATCCATACACTGCTGGGCCGTGGGAGCAGGGATCCGTTGTTGAAGAATTTGGACGGTCGTTTCATATGAATTAGATAGGGTAGTGAAGATATGTGTCTTCTTGGCGTCATCGGTGATATTTTCGGTGGTGTCGATCAACCTCTTGCGGAAGGCGATTAGTTTGGTAAAGTACTGGGTGACCGTTTCGTCTGGCGATGGTCGAGAGGCGGTGAACTTCCGCAGGACTTGAGTGCAGCCGAGTTTCGTTGAGGCATTGTCAAGTCGGTCCCTAAGTGCTTCCCACATTGCCACAGGGTCGTCAATATCGTCAATGAGTGGAAGGAGTTCGTCGCAGCATCCAAGGTGTATTTGTGCTAGTGCTTTATTGGCTCGGTCATGCCAGCTTTCTTGTAGAGGGCGTAGGGCGACGCTGTTGCCGACAGGTCGGAGTTCAACACCGGTGACGATATCGTAGGCTTTCTTGCCGATGAGGACTCGGCGAATCTTTTGCTTCCAGACAGGGTAGTTTTCCTCGGTCAGCTTGGGCACATTGCCATGATCGGTCTTGAATGTTTCGTTTGACATGTTTTTAGAGTGGAGGAGGTTAGGAAGGTGACGATGGAGGGTGATAGATGGTGATGGTGTTGCGGCTGATGAGCAGGGATGGTTGTGAGTGGGTTAGGGTTTTTGAGGCTCTTGTTTAAGATTGTGAGATAAAAAATAGTAGCGGGCGCCGGGCTCATAACCTGTTCAAATAGTGATGATAGAGAAGCATAATTATATTCTAAAGTACAGGTACATTCATGGACTTATATACGTGGTAGTCGGAGTATGTCTTTGTATGTCTTGTACGCATGCATGCACACTCAGCTGGCATCTCCAGCTGAGTGGCATCTCCAGCTGAGTATGGAATGACCATCATCTTAGAGAGATTATGCATCAGCCCAACTGAAGCCATACGACAGGAGATAAACCATATATGCAACACACAGTAGCATATCTGAATGCAACCATAAATGTGAAACCCGAAACGCAGAACCAGAGATTGGAACCGACGGGTCTAGCCAAACCCGGTGTAACCCGCGGGTTGACGGGTATGCGTCCGGGTTTGGCCCGCCAAGAGTCAGCGGGTCAGGTTTTTGGCTGGGTCTGGAACCGAACCGACCTGTTTTTGCGGTCCAAACCCGGACCGCTGGCGGGTTACCCGGACCCGTTGCTAACACTAGGTGTGGATGATGCAAATGGTGAGGACGATGCAAATGGTGAGGACGATGCAAATGGTGAGGACGATGCAAATGGTGAGGACGATGCAAATGGTGAGGACGATGCAAATGGTGAGGACGATGCAAATGGTGAGGATCATGCCACTGGCAGAAACATTTACTGTATATGCACATATAGCTATCTACATTGATGGATGAAGATATATGTGGAGTTCACTTGATTTTGTTGGTGGGGTGCAGGTGTTTTACGTTGCCAAGATTAGCTTGGTGAGCCATACATGACCATATGGGCCTCTACATTGATGGATGTCACTGTACGTGGATCTTGCCTAATTTTTGGTGGGGAGCGGACGCCCTCTGTACGCCTCATTTAGGAGTTGTAGGGCAGGTGTGCAGCGCCCCATATAGTAACATATAGAGGGTTAGCCCCCTAGTGGTGACTAATACCCCTCTCTCGCTGACAACACCACCATCACCGCCATCACTCGCCGCCCCCTATACGCTGCGCCAACAAATCGCAAGTTCCTTAGCCTTGGCTAGCAAAGAATGGAGGGACCAAGGATCAGACTTCAATAAATCTGGGAGCAAGCAACCACCCTCACCCACATCTACTTAATTCAGCCATCTCTATGAATAAATGAGTCTACCACCTAATCTAGGGAACTTCTCCAGGTAGAGGCGGGAGGGGATGCATTACCTTTGTCGGTGGTGAGTGGCTCTAAGTGGGAAAGAAGACAGCGGCAGCAGCTACTGACTCTAGTCGGAGTTCCTAGTCGCCGACATTGGCCTGCCCACCTATGGCACAAGGAATAGAACCGTTTTTAAATTGCGTGAGTGATGTTTTAACCGTCTAATAGTGCGTAAGTCAGCATGGTAAATGTTGGGTCACATATACCAGCAGAGTAGTTATATATTTACTTAAATAATAAAGTAGACCCGCATTTCTAAAGGCGTAAAGCTGGTAATTAGCGATCACCCGGTACACAGCAGGTTTAGATGTTGAAGTGATGATTCTTAATGATGTGTATCCATGCAGTTAGGGTGGTTCTTGATATATACATCAGGTGTCGTGCCCTATGAACTGCCGGCATTCCTTAAGCCTTACCATGACTGGATGGTTACCACGACAAGTTGATATGGGCCGAGTGGTATATAGTAATATTCGATTTCACGTCCACGGTTTCAAACGTCCCATGGAGCAATAAATCTACAATTATCAGCGGCATTTGCGATGCGGAGGTCCCACCGGTGGGACCAGTGCAGTAGAAGATATATAGCTTCGATATACCATGTTATGGCCATAGGCATAGTGTCACTTTGGAACATGGCTTGCTGCTTATGTAGTACTGTACGTTGTGCGTAAAACTAGAAGCAAGTTACTCACAAAGTTGGACTGCTCAAATACAACGCTCCTGCGATTTCAATAAGAAAGAAGGGTCAGAGACCCCGTACTTTGTCGGAAATCAGGGTCAATGACTATCAGCGAAGCCCCCTACTGCGCATACCATGTCGGAACAAACAAATGGCGTATTTTCTTGATGTAGAGATATTGTCTTGGTCATGTACTATCACCCAATAATGTTTTACCAGTTAGTGTTACAGATGTATATGATGTTACAGATCTGACACACAGTCACTGCTGCAAAGGCTGATGTCTCCTGTATATATCTCGATCCTTTCTCCTTCTCTCTTCTCTATACCATAGTCTATGCACACGGTTCTCCCCATATCGTAACAGTTAGTGTTGCACGTCCGAAGCGGAGGAAGTCTGTCGAACTACCTAAGGGAGAATCTATGCCTTTATATACATGAGACCCTCAATGTCCGCGGAGATTGATAGAGTGGCGATCAGTGGCGGAGTCAGGTGGCGAGTGAAAATTTGTGAATCATGAGTCAACAGCATGTGAGTCAATTCGGCGACTTCAGTGTATCAGCAACCTCCTTCCAGGCCGTACAGCTCTTGTCAATTGGCAATACAGTAGTGTACCATATTAATGTCTTCATTTCAACAGTCTCACTCCATCTAATCACAATCTCCTTACTTCGTATACTTGTTGTGACCAACACCAATTACTAACGGTAAGTACTCCGGTCCTCAGTCCCGTTACGGCAAATATTGCTCTCCAGAAGCCGATCTTGCTACAGACAAAACCGCAAAAGAGAGGTTATCTTACATACAAGTCGGTCAACAAGATTCTCTACATAAACACTTCCCCGGAGTTATCCCAATAAAAACCGTAAATGTACAAACACTTGTGCATCCATATCCTGCTATTCTAGGTATAGCCAAAAGTAGCCGGTTATGATCTATTTACCTGATACATTTTTTAGGTCCCGCTTTGGGAATCTTTGTTTGTAGGCCAGATATGCCATTTATAATCCTCCACCGCCAGATTGGGGCAAGCAGTCATCCACGTTGGCTAGTAACCCCATGCTTCTAGCGCAAATCAACTACTTCCACCTCCTTTGATATCAAACTGTGTCAGCTTCCCTATCTCCTCCTGTCATCCAGCTCGTTACGGCCTTATTGCTATTGTAACCTTTTCCCGGTTGTTGAAGCATAATTATCCGACGAAGACAAAATGTGCATATCATGCACAGCTTTTCGCATACTCGGGCACAAGTAAGCACCAATGACTCAGGTATTACTAGGGTCGGAGAGGGGTAGTCATTTGGCGATCAGCAACTGTACAGCAAATAGGGAACGCAGTGCAAATTATATGTCATGATACTCAACAGGGCTTGATAGTGTATCTCGATCGATAGATAACCACTATAGAATTCCTTTGGTCTGAACATTAATATTCGGAGATCTTTTGAAAATACTAACTATAGCGCATACTTTTCCCACGCCTTTCCCACTTAATATTTCTAGTTGCCCTCAGCTTGATTTAGTTTGTCACGAGAGAGCATCTTCACAATATTTTCTTATGCACAGCAGTGTTATGGTTGTTCGCACGGGTCGAGTGAGAATACAGATGAGATTATCACCGAGATCTAATCTAAACCCCGTGCCCGACAGATAAGCCTACCCGTCTCGTTTCCTCCTCGTGCTGAAACTCTAAACTTAACCTTAGTAAGGGCGTGTAACAACGATATATTTCGCAGGAACATTCCGAAACTCGCAGTAGGCTATAAGTAGACAACCCCAATAGCCATTGGCGCGGTGACGTGCTGACGCGCTTCTTCAAACTTGCAGCCCGTAAGTTGTTGTTGTTGTTGTTGTTTAATCATACTATATTCACTCTAACTAGAGTATGACAGGACCTTAATAACCCCCCCGCTACCCTTCGTCCCCGTTGACAAAAGAAAGATAAGAGAAAGACAGAAAGAAAGGTATAACCCCGTTACCGCCACTGCCGCTCCTGAGCCCTGAACCCTGAGCCCGCTCCATACCGCCACTTCATTTGACTTCAGTAGCCGCCAGGAAGTCCGCTACCGCTTGGTCGCACTCTTCCATGGAGAACAGCTCAGAGATCTGCACGTGTCTGCATCTGCCTGCTTTCCAGCCCGTCACCTTCCCCACCGCCTTCCAGAGCGCTTTCTGCTGGTCTCTCCACCGTCTGCAGTGGCGGAAGAGGTGCTCCCGCGTCTGAGACAATGTCCCTCCACACCACCAGCATTTGTCGTCATCTCGGTGGCCGAACCGTTTTAGGTAGACTCCAGTGGGTGCATGCCCGGACTTTAGTCGGTAGAACCTAGCGGCCAGCGACTTTACGCTTGTCATCGCAGCCCGTAAGTAGACGACCTCGCTCATATAAAATGCTACCGCTTATACAAACTTAAATATTAGGTTGACTCGCGCGGTTGCTAATACTGGCCAAAGTCGCCTCACAGTACTCATCGGCCTGCACGAAAAGAGAATAATACCCGGTAGATATGCGGATATCATACACTTAATTACAACTTGTGAACTTGATCAAGAGGATGTATAGACAGACGCCTCAACAAGGATTGCATCTGTCAGTGGGTGGGCCGCCCGAACCCGTCTAGACCAGTTTAGTCCCGCCTTCCTGCTGGACTGGACTGGACTGAACTGAGCCCTACCTCACCAGACCAGTACTGCAAAAAATCGTGTTATTCCGATTCCGGTCTAGACCAGTCCAGTCCGACCTTGCTACAGACTGACCGGGATCGTCGGACTGGCGCAATCATTGCGCCTCAATTCTCCGCTCCACGAACCGCAAATTTGCTAACGATCTGATTTTTGAACCAACGAATTCAACACATTCCACTCAAGAAAAAATATGCTGAGTGAAGTCATTTCGGCATATACAAGGGTGTTCCATATGCTATCAACTGTTGTCGCCTCATGCGTATAGGGCTGAAACGCGAGCTGACGTGCTCATTTTTGCTTGATGTCATCGATCACTTACCCGTTACTTTAATGTTGCCTTACCATCAACCTAGCAAATAAAACTCTATATGCCGCATCCCGCCTTCGTCTGCGAGATGTCGGCACTAGATCTATGGAGGTATAGGTGCATGATGATAGTGTTGACGTGTACGGTATAAAACATGTGGTATTCTTGAACAGCCTTGAAACGTATCAATGGATGATGTGGTCATGGGGAAACACATCACGAGTGACGTGGTAGGTCGCTACTTAGCTAAATAGTTAGCTGGTGCGCCTGAGGTTTGGCAGATGCTCCTGCCAGGTGGCGACCAGGATAACAAAGTGACACAAGCGTTTATCTGCATTGGCTCTAATCTCTACCCAATCGGCATGTTGAATGTTGTTGTTTAGCCATTCCCGAGTCAAACCGGCCGTGGCAGAGTGAATGCGTAGCTTCAGCCACCACAAGTCTTCAAGAAACAATGCGACAATGATGAATGCATGTATGCTCTTTCATCGACTCCTACATATCGCTCGGTGTAACCTGTGACACAGCGGGGGCAGCGCTGCCCAATCGGCATTGAGCTCCCCTCGTTAGCCGCATTCAACACGTCGCCTCACACTAACGCAAATGGCAAGGCGAAAATGGTCGATCGCTGTCCCCAAAAACAAGCAAGATAAGCGTATCACAGAGAGCCTTGCTATTCCTTGAGGTCTCCCTTGAATTTCAAGGCGGGCTTTGTGTTGAAAATTGGGCAACACCTTCCAAATGTAGGCAACCCTGTAGTTGAGTGAGCAAGCAAGCATGTAGCGAAAGGGTACGATGAGCTTTCGATGGTGGAATTGCGGCAATTCACTAACCTGTAAGGTTACCAAAAAGGTGATGAGAACAGTTTTCGTAGAGATCAAGTGATAAACTTTAAGGCGCAGGCTGTATATAAAAACGAAACCCCTTCGTCTCAACCACGGAAACCCTCGATGACTTTCCAGCTACAATAAACTTAAATGAAGTGCTGCCCTAACATTGCAATGTATGTTGAACTACACCAAATCGCTCTACAGCCACCGACAGACAATTATGGTTAACATTTTAACCGACACAGGAATAGAGGACTGTGACTTCGAATCTGCTTCTCAAGATAAATTCCACAGTTACAACCATCGCCTGTTCCCCGTTGAACAACCAGATAACTTGTTTGACGGCAATTGTCCTAGCACAACCGTTCTGCTTCTCAACCAGCACAATACATCTCATCTAGTTCTCGACGACAAAACTCTGTCTCTGATCGCTTCAATTTCGAGCGAAACAGAAATCCCAGCCTAGTATATCTGTTTCAACCTTTGTAGCACGATATGGCCTCGCAAAATGATGATGGTCCAGAACCAGTATGTCCACCATGAGGTCTGACGTGTAACTTGTAGCCGGCTAATCCGTAATGGCAGCTATCTCAGCGTGCTGGCGTACACATCATGTCAGAGCAGCCATCCTCTACTCCCAGCCCCATGCCGAATGTCACACCGTCTTCTTCATGCTTCCCCATGGTCGACTCTCCGCCCCAATTGCAGTGCACTTTCCCATCATGTTCCGCGAAAGAGGAGGATAAAGTATTCGCCGGCAGGGGCGCATTAAGTGCATTTAAGTACGACATACAGTGTCCTGCCTGGAACTCGCTCACTATATGCTGACCACATGTAGACGCCACATGGATAGTCACACCAAACCTTACATTTGCCCCCATATCCAATGCCCACGCCACACCAATGGTTTCTCCCGCCGAGACAATCTCACCAGCCACAAGAAAATCCACGAAAATAAGAAGAACCGCACCCACCCGCTCTCGGAGAGCGCCAATCCGCTCGGAGTCATTGGTGGAAGTATTAACGCCACCCGTCGCAAAAACTTGAAGGAGATGTCCGGACAAGAGCGCAGAAGGTTGGTGAATACGTTGCTTATTTGTGTTGAGCTTGGATTCGACGGTGAAGATAATGAGAATGACCCCGAGAACGAGTCCGCTATCGAAGGAATAGAGGAAGATAAGGACTGAGTATGGGCATGCGACGCAAAATAAGATATTGATCCCAATCTATGCTTGACTGTTGCTGAAGTCTTTGTTGGCGGTAATCAAATTGTGAAAATGTTCGTTTCTGTTGCGTGTAGACATACGGAATGCAGAGAAGGGGCAACAGTTGTATATTGGATAGGTTGTTGAATAGAGGGCAATTCTGTAGTGTAGATTTTGATATTTTCTGTTGATTGCTGCATGCATTACGATAGTTTGATTAGTAAATTCAAGTTAGAACATTTCCATCCCCCAGTATGCAACAATACTGTGATAGCGGTAGTCAGTTGTTGTTGTTTATTCATACTGTATTCACTCTTACTAGAGTATGACAGGACCTAGTAACCCCTCCGCCTCCGGGCAAGCGGCTATATGGCGGAGCTCCCCCCGCTACCCTTCGTCCCCGCTGACAAATGAAAGATAGAAGATAGAAGATGAAAAAGATATAAACCTGTTGCCGCCACCCCCTACACCTGCGTCAGCCTCTGCGCCCGCTCCATACCACCATTCATTTGGGCGGGAACTTCCGGACCTCAGTAGCCGCCAGGAAGTCCACCACCGCTTGGTCGCACTCTTCCATCGAAAACAGCTTAGAGACCTGCACGTGTCGCCATCTACCCGCTTTCCAGCCCGTCACCTTTCCCACCGCTTTCCAGAGTGCATTTTGCTGATCTCTCCACCAGCTGCAGTGGCGGAAGAGGTGCTCCCGCATCTAGGCTACTGCCCTGTTTCACCACCCGCATTTGTCGTCCTCTCAGTGGCCAAACCATTTAAGGTAGACTCCAGTGGGTGCATGCCTGCACTTTAGTCGGTAGAACCTGGCAGCCAGCGGCTTCACGCTCATCATCGGGACGGGTCTCTTGGTCCCCGTCTTGCCATTCAGTCTGTAGCTGACGTGCTTGCTGCACTTGTTGGCCTCCCACTTTGCCTTGCCTGCAGACGTTCCCTCGGAGATTCATCCTGCTCTATTCGAGGCCAAGGTGTATGCTCGCTCTATCGTCAGGTTTTGGCTCGCCTCTCCGGTTAAGTTCACCTGATGGTCTGCTTCTTTGTTCCTGGGGACTCCAGAGTATCCTGGAACCCAGTGAATCTCAGTTGTGATACAGTTGGCGAGGAGAGCCTGCACCCTTCGATTGATCCTTCTCGCTGCTTGCTGCCCCGAGTACGGCTCAGGGTGTGCCATTCGTCGAATTGCGGCTTGCAAGTTGCTAAAGACTGCCACAGTCATCACACCATGCCTTTGCAGTGTTTCTCTTTTCTTGACCGTCTCGCCAAGCGTGAGTCCGATCGCCCATAACTCGGCATCAAACAAATCCATATGTCCAGTGTCCAGATACCTGCAGCGGGCCCTCCATTCGGTTCCATGATTGAACATTGCTGCTGCTCCCACTCGGCCGTTGTCCGAGTGTGATCCATCTGTCCACCACATCCAAACCCCCACCCCAACTTTCGCTTCTTTCTCTTTTGCCCAGTGCTGCGTGGCTCTCTTGGCTGTGCTTTTGTCATCCAGTATAATGGTTTTAACCCCTGGTTCTTCGCCCGGAGCCGGCCAGCTCATGCCTTCAGTTGTCCAGCCATGATCATGGTCTCTCTCGACAACTCGGCATATTGGTGTACCTGAACAAGGGTCTTCGTGCAGCTCCCTCATTTTGCTGCTGCATGTGGTTACTAGCCTCGCTGCGAATCATTGTTATCTGGAGTCTAAGATTACAGGCGAGGGTGTGAGCCCTGCCTCTCTCATTAGTGCCCCCCATGGGGTGGTGGGCAGTACGCCCAGGACGGATCTGGCTTGCCGATTCAGGAGAAGTTGGAGGTCGTCTCGCCTGCCTACTTCTTTGGGATCCCACCAGAGCTCGCTCCCATATAGTGAGCGGTAGTCAGTTGTGAACCCATACAGGTAAAGTACATTCCAACACGTGACCAGGTGGACAGGTAAGTGCCAATGTATATTAAAGTTGATCCACGTATGCAATCATATTGTACAATTACCATCCATACACATATAGTACCATATGTTCCGGAACCGGCCTTTCCAATATCTTTTGTCGTCCAGATATCGGGTATCAGGTATGTATAGCTCACGGAATTACATAAGTTTATCCCGTTTCGACTCTTACAAAAATGAGATAAGGTGACACATGATGGGCTTCCTTATGGCCACAGAGGTCGGGAAGTTCCCAGGTCGCTGATCAGAGCAGGATGTATTAAGCAGGCTTTTCTTTCTTTTCTTTTGTTTTTGTGTTACCATTCATTTTGCTTTCGTTTGGTTTTTTAAAGTAGAAGTGGGTAGAAGAATAGGAGGGGAGTCAGGCACTGCCATACTCTATGTTGAAATAGTCATGCTTGAGAAGCTTAATTGTGATCTATCTAAGAGGGCCACAAGGCCAGTATATATATGAAAGTACAAGTACGGCGGAATGCCATCAGCTCGTACTAGAGTCAACAGTCATCTCCGGCCATACGAGACATCACCATCTCCGGCCATAGAAGACATCACCGTCTCCGGCCATACAAGACATCTCCGTCTCCAGCCATACAAGACACCTCCTTCTCCGGCCATATAAGACATCTCCATCTCTGGCTGAGACCTGTATATGCAATACTCCCCCTGTTGTTATACACCGTAGAGCAAGAAACAAATGAAACAAATTTCCAGTTGTGATGTGACTAAGTGCGCCCTGATTGTCGCAATTGATCGGAAGCGGTGATGTGTCTTTGCTGTGTATATCTCGGTGGAGCTGGAGCAGCCATTTCGCTTCACGGGAGCCCTTGGAACAGGCGATGTATTCGGCTTCAAGAGTTGACATAGCGATGAGATCATGCTTTTGCGACTGCCATGAGACAGCTCCGTTGCTGAGAAGGAAGACGTGACCACCTTGAGATTTGCTGTCGGCACTATCATTCGCCCAATCCAAGTCCGTGTAGCCAGTGAGTTGATCATTGCTGTCAGTGCTGCTGCTGCTGCTGCTAAAATGCAGTCGAAAGTTGGCTGTGCATTTGAGATATTGGAGGACTCCTTTGGTGGCGGTGAGATGGCTGGTGAAAGGGTGGGAATTGTATCGGCAAAGTGCAGCCACTGCGAATGATATATCGGGCCGAGTTGCAAGTGCTGCGTACATCATTGAGCCGACGATTGCCTGGTAGCCTTTAATATCTTTCAGTTCTTTCTCCCCCCAATCCTCAGCCAAATCTAGCTTCACATTAGGATCCATTGGAGTTGATACATCGTGAGCATTCGGCATGTTGAATCGTTTGAGAATCGTGGTGATGAAGGTCTTCTGGCCAAGACTGATGCCGGTACTGTTTTCCTCATGGTGAATTTCAATGCCGAGGAATTGGCAAGCCGGGCCAAGATTGGTGATCTTGTACTTTTCCGAGAGCCTGGCCTTAACTTCAATCGCAGCTTTGTTACCGTCTTTTGGGTACAACATTGAGATGTCGTCAACGTACAAAAGCATCAGAATACCAGCGCTGCAGAGAGAGAGGTTGGGGTCGGCCAGGGACTGTGTGAAATCGAGAGAGACCACGAAGGTGTTAATATCATTGTGCCAAAGTCATGGTGTTTGTTTGAGACCGTAAAGTGCCTTCTTTAGTGGAACAATGATCGTGGGTGCGTTGAGACGTTCCAGCCAGCATTTGGGCACGGTCATATTGATATCATCATCGACCTCGGGATTGAGAAAGGCAGTGACCACATCCAAATGATCAATGTTCCAGCCATGTTTTCCGACCAGGGAGATAAGATACTGAAAAGTGGTGAGTTTTCCAACAGGGGTATAAGTTTCTCCGAGCTCCGTTTATTCGTAGCCTTCAATTACTAGGCATCCGTTGTATTGTATGGTGCCATCAGGATTGTGTTTCGTTTTGTAGACCCATTTGGAGCCCATTGGCTTGACTCGCAATTGCCTTGCTTACCAGGAGCAGTGTCCCCAACCGGCCGGGCTGACCTACAGTCACCTGCAGGTTTACCTACATTCTAGGCCGGGCATCGGTTGACAGAAAGCCAGCCGGCCAGGCATGGAATACGAATTGACTGCAGGCATGCATACACCTATGGGCACCGGCAGGTTACCTGTCAGGCCTGCATAAGTATCCAGGTTATCTGCGAAGCCTGCATACAAATCCAGGCACCTGTAGGTACCGGTAGGTTACCTGTCAGGCCTGCATACGGATTCAGATACCTGTAGGCACCGGCAGCTTACCTGTCAGCCCTGCATACGAATTCAGATACCTGTAGGCACCAGCAGGTTACCTGTCAGACCTGCATACAAATCCAGGTTACCTGCAAAGCCTGCATACAAATTCAGGTACCTCTCAGACTTTGCAGTAGCTAGTCATGAGAAATAGCACTGGCAGCAGTCAGCTTTTTTTGCAGGGCCCTGCAGGGCCCGGCAGTCCATAATACAGTCACCTGTACTTTCACAGTCCGTCCAGGTGAAGATTGTGAGACCTGCAGGCCGGTCAGGTCAATGTGAAGCCGGGCCGGACTGGCCGTCTGAGGACACTGACCAGGAGTTGATAGTTGTGAATTTGTTATTGAGCAGGATCAATCTGCATTCTGCTTCCATTGCTCGTTTCCAGTAGTCTCGTTGTGCGCTGTCCATCGCCTCTGCATATGTGAATGGATCTCTGTTGATGGATGTCGATACGAAAGCCTTTGCAATGATGATTGGTGCATTTGCGGAAATCTTAACCTGACTGCTTGTGATGCGATTTGTGCATGGTGGTTGCCATGATTGCTTGGTCATGGCCGCCATTCGGAAGGCTTTGCCATTTTCGTGGCGGAGATGTCAATTGTGGACGATGGTTTCTCTGGACACCAGAGGTGCATCCTCCTCATCGGGAAGAGGTGATGTCACACCTGTACCTGCAGGGAGACTTCGACCCTTGTCAGCGTCGGGCAGAATGTGGTCTGTATGATCGTCAGTACACTCTTGATCACCACTTCCATAACCTTCACCTGTTTGACTGGTTCCTGCATGGTGAAGGAGAAGTGCATCGCCACCCGTTTCAATTTCCTCGACATGTTCCGTCTCTTCTGGTAGTTCAAAGATGTCTGTTTGGTCTCTGTGTAGACATGATCTGTGGGCATTCCTCTCCTCGTCGAAAATGACATCCGACTGTGACCTTACTACTCAAAATGCTGCGTCCCATATCCTCCAAAGTGTAGTCGAATCGCGCACGTAACTGACCATCATACATGGCTTGGTTCTTGGGCTGAATTTTCCATGGCGTTGTACCTCGGGGATAAGTGAACTGGCGTAGCAGCCATATCGCTGAAGGTGGGGGAGAGGAGCTTTGTAAGAGATTTCATTGCCGTCATTGTTATGAGAGGGCATGCCAAATACATGCAGCCTCTCGTATGGGGTTGGATATAGTGCTAGGTAGCCGTCACGGTCGTCTCTTTTCGTTAGGCCTTCATTCAGCAATCGTTGATGGAGGTAGACTGCGGTGTTGACTGCCTCTCCCCAAAAAACAAGTGGCGCCTGGGAGTCAATCATCATAGATCGCGCTTTCCCAGTGATTGTCTGGATCATGCATTTGGCAACTCCATTCTTATGGTGAGCGTAGGGAGGGCATGGTTCATATGTTGTACTGCGAGCGGCTAGCACCAGCCGGAAGGCCTTATTGTCATATTCTCCATGGCCATTATCGCACCGAGATCATTCTACTTCGTATCCCATGGAGTCAACTCAGGCCTGGAACGATTGGTAGGCTGAGGTGTATGTTTTTGACTTCTCATGTGGAAGGACCCAAATGGAGGTGTATCATGTGTAGTCATCGATGAATAGGATATTGTAGCAATTGCCAGCGGAGGTGGGCATGGAGAATGGTCCACACACGTCGGAATGTATGAGTTCAAATGGCTTTGTAGTGCACTTGGTCTTCACTTTGATGATCTTCTGCTTGTGCTTGGCCTGAATGCAAGCGGTGCACATTGAGTCGTCATTTGTATATCCATCAATGAGAGATCCTAGGCCACTGGGATGCATGTGGGCTAGGCGGCGATGCCACAGTCGTGATTCTGAGATTGTGAGTGGCTTTGGAGCTTCAGTGGTAGGTGGACTTTGAAATATGGAGGTATGTGTGCTTGATGATGGTCTTTCTCTCTTCCTTTTTCACCTTCTTGAGGTGGACTTCATAGGCTTACTTGTCGAAGTGAGTGCAGTTGCTGGAGATATGATATAGACATCATTAACTTGATTGCCTGTAATTGTAATTGATGGAGATGATATGGAGCACTTGCCGCATCCAAATGTGGATGTGTATCTGCCTGTGTCCAATTGATTAATGGAGAGAAGGGAGAGCTGGAACGTAGGCGTGTATAGAGCATTAACTTCGTATTCCTGTGAGACCTTAACGAGTCCATAGTGGCTTTGTGTAACTTTGTTATCATCTCCGAGTACAATGACTATTGGTTGACGAAGTTTCTTTATTGAGTTGAATTTGGTGCGGTCATTGCACATGTGGTGAGATGCTCCGGTGTTGATGACCCATGCAGCTGGAGCGGAGGCTGCGGTGAGTGCGGTTGCATTTTCGGCTAGTCAGATCAGGTCACGATCTGCTGCTGTAGCAAACAATACAGATGCTGTGCCTTTCTTGACCTTCTTGTGTTGATCCCGGGCACGTTTGAAGTGGATGCAGTCAGCCTTGAAGTGTCCTGTGAGACAGCAGTGGTAGCATGTCCGCTCATCGTTCCTGGAGGTATTTGAATGGCTTTCAGCGTTCTCCCTCTTTCCGCATGCTTCGGTGGTATGATTGTCCATTATGCAGTGTGTGCATTTGTGCTTCTAGCTTCCGTTTCCTCATCCACCTGCTTGTCCGCCACGGCCACGGCTACAATTTCCGCAACGGGAGTATAGGGCCGCTCCAGTCGATGCATCTCAGATTTCTTTGGTTAGGGTCGTTCTCGCCGCATATTCGCGGATCGCATCCATACACTGCCAGGCCGTGGGAGCGGGGATCCACTATTCAAGCATTTGGATGGTCGTTTCATATAAATTAGATTGCGGAGTGAAGATATGTGTCTTCATGGCATCATCAGTGATATTTTCGGTGGTGCCGATTAGCTTCTTGCGGAAGGCGATTAGTTTGGTAAAGTACTGGGTGACCGTTTCGTCTGGTGATTGTCAAGAGGTAGTGAACTTCCGCTGGACTTGGGTGCAGCCCAGTTTCGTTGAGGCATTATCAGGTCGGTCCCTTAGTGCTTCCCACATCTCCACGGGGTCGTCATTATCGTTAATGAGTGGAAGGAGTTCATTGCAGCATCCAAGGTGTATCAGCGCTATTGAGTTATTAGCTCTGTCATGCCACTCCTCTTGCAGGGCATGTAGGGCAACACCATTACCGGGAGGGAGGGGTTCGACACCGGTGACAATATTGTAGGCTTTCTTGGCGATAAGGACTCGGCAGATCTTTTGCTTCCAGATAGGGAAGTTTTCCTCAGTTAGCTTGGGCACATAGCCGTGACTGGACTTGAATGTTTCGTTTGACATGTTTTGAGTGGAGGAGGTTAGGAAGGTGACGTTGTAGAGTGATAGCTGGTGATGGTGTTGCGGCTGATGAGCAGGGATGGTTGTGAGTGGGTTAGGGGTTTTAAGGCTCTTAATTGTAAGATATAAATAGAATATTTTGGAGTAAAGATTGTAGCAGGCGCCGGGCTCATAACCTGTTGAAACAGTGATGCTTGAGAAGCTTAATTGTGATCTATCTAAGAGGGCCACAAGGCCAGTATATATATGAAAGTACAAGTACGGCTGAATGCCATCAGCTGGTACCAGAGTCAACAGTCATCTCCGGCCATACAAGACATCTCCGTCTCCGGCTGAGACCTGTATATGCAATACTCTAGATAGAGTGAATGCAGTGTGATTAAAACAAACAACCAAACAAATCATATGTCATGGCAGCTGCAAGGGCTTGATAGTGTATTTTGAACGGTGGATAGCCTAATAGAATGCTCTTTAGCCTAGACATTAATCTTCGTGTATCTTTGAAACGCCAACCACGGTATGTACTTCTCCCACGCCTTTTCCACTCGCATTTCCGGTTGCCCTCAATTCGTTTTAGTTCGTCGAGAGCTATGCTATGTTCCTAAGCGGCTAGGCCTGGCTGGCCTGCATGAAGCCGGGCCTGACCTTTGCTAGTGCAAGCCTGTAAATTGAAACCTAGCCGACCGTCAGGCCTCAGAGCCCAGGCCCGGCCAGCCGCCAGATAGCTTGCAGGCCGCCAGGTGTTCATCAGGTCTAGTGGCAATGCCACGATAAGTTGTGGTTGCATTTGTAGTGGCCGTTGTAGTGGCAGTTGTTGTGCCATTCATTGAGAGACCTTATTGAGCCATGACACCCAATGTAATCCGCCAATTAGTGGGGTCATCCGATTCACACAATAATATTTTGTAAATCACACACAATTTTTGTGATTCACACGATATATTGTTTAAATCCCACTATCCTGTCCCTCTCTCTAGTTGTCGGGGGATAAGTTTGGTTGTTGGGGGATACGGTTGAAGTCCAGTCATGATACATGTGAACGCTGGAAGGACTTCGATGATTCCGTGATCCTTTAGCGCAACACACTTACTATAATTACCATCATCACCATCACAATCGTGACCACCACAACCAGCATTATGTGTCCTCACACCGTATGTATACAGAATTTCAGGAAGCCACAACAAAGGATTGCCGTCAAAATTGTAAGAGGTAAATGTAAATGATTCGAAACTGTATCTCTAAAAACCAAGCTGTCCTGCTGCTTTGGAAACCTCAACACCAAATTAAAACATCACGATAATTGCGCAGAGATCTGCATGAGATCACACTCGCTATGTTGTGCAATTTACACTACTCTCGTATAATGTAAACTCTGCATGAAGTATCACTCGCACCAGTGTGTGATTTACATGTTACAGATGTACATGATGTTACAGGTCTGATACACGATGACTGCTGCAGGGGCTGATGTCTCGTCTATATATCTCGAGTCTTTCTCTTTACCTTCTCTCTTCACTGTACCATAGAATACACGCACACGGTTCTCTCCAACTTCCATATCGTAACATTACATGTTACTTTGGATGTTTAATTAACTTCTTGATTGGCTGATCTCTCAAAGGTCCAAGACCCGTATATGTGCAGGCTCCCATATCCATATCCATTTGCATACGCGTTTGCACTATCTTGACATGAGCCGCTTTCCCTGATCCCGATACATACCGTGCATATCCTTATACGAGCCATCATCTTCATACGAGCCATCAAACGAAGCTAAAAATCATGATGCAGGTACACATGGAACATTACACACTGCATGAATTATCACTCACAAAAGAGTTGTGATTTATGTTACTGGTGTACATGTGCCGGAGACATGTTACAGGTTTGATACACGGTGCTGCTGCAGGGGCCGATGCCTCCTGTATATATCTCGAGTCTTTCTCCTTCTCTCTTATCTGTACCATAGAATACATGCACACGGTTCTCCCCAACTTCCATATCGTATGAATTTACATGTTGCATATATGGATCGCCTCCACTATACGGCTTATGGGCTTCAGCTGGGCTGGTGGAGATCATGATCTCATGATGATGATGGTCGCCCCGGACTCGGCTGGAGATGCCAGCTGAGTGCGCTTGCATGCGTACAAGGCATACTCTGAATGCCGTATATAAGATCACACAAACTCCCGTAGTTTAGAATATACAAGCTTCTCTAGCAACCACTATTTCAACATTACATTCCGTCTGTAGTGGCAAAGTGCCGGTAGCGTTGCCACTATGATCGGTGTCGTGGGATCACAGTGTGAATTAAACAAAATCTAAACTACATTTACACATCATCTATTTTACACCATATCTCACCACGGTGGTTTACTACGCACAGCGGTAATCACAGTGTTGCATATATGGTTTATCTCCCTGGCGTATGGCTTCAGTTGGGCTGATGCATAATCTCTCTAAGATGATGGTCATTCCATACTCAGCTGGAGATGCCAGCTGCGTGCGCATGCATGCGTACAAGACATACAAGACATACTCCGAATACCGCGTATATAAGTCCATGAATGTACCTGTACTTTAGAATATACAAGCTTCTAGCAATCAGTATTTCAACACATAGTTCTACACGCGAATCGAGTGAGAATGCAGGTAAGATTATCGCCAAGATCTAATATAAGCCCCCACCCGACCGATACGGCTTCCCGTCCCGTGCCGAAACTCTAACCTTAACCTTAACAAGTACGTTGCAACACCAATATCGCAGGAACAATCTTACAAACACACAGTAGGCTGCACGTACAACCCCTCCTGCCACCGGCGCGGTGACGGTGAAGCTGCTAATCCGCCTTGCAGCCCATCAGTTGACGACCTCGATAATCAACTTACCGGGGTGCGACACGCATATTCACTGTGTGTAAGTGCATGACCTTGGATTAGCGTAGTGCTAGCACACATCATCGAAATTGTAGGAAGCGTGTCCCCAGTGACTATCGCATGGTGGGCGTTGATTCGCATGTAGGGGGTAAGTGCACGATCCCAATAGCCATTGGGTGGTGACAGTGCTTGAGAGCGGGCCTGTTCGACTTTGTTGTTGTTTTGATCGTACTACATTTATTCTATCTAGAGCATGGCAGTGCCGCTTCCGGATGGCCGGCTAGGTAAAGATCCCCTTCCTCTGCAGCATGTATGTAGACGAGCCTGAAATTGTTGACATAGGGAGGGTAAGTAGGACCGGGATGTGTTTACCCGTTTTATTCAGATAACCCATTGGCATCATATTATGTAGCGTAACTCTCTTTACTAATTTAATCACCCTCTCCAAATTTGTCGAACCAAGCAACCAGCAGGTTCGTCTGAGATACGACATAGATCTGCGAACAACAGCAGGATCCATGCTGCCAGTGAGTCCGCAAGCGAGAATGACAGCCGTGTTACATACATAGGGTCACTTAGATTCTTGCAGCTCAATACGTCCCGAACGCGACTGCCACCGTGACACAATCAATATGCAACCCGGAGCTTCAACTCCTGCGACTTCGGGACTGGGGTATTTCGCAGCCCCGGCACAGGCTACAAATTTTGAATCGAGTTACCCGCCACGCTGAACTATCCGCATTGCGTGCGAATGCAATACAACGCCTTGCAATTTCTGTTTGAAATAAAGGCCAGAGACCCCCGAAATGGGTGGAAACTCACGGTTGGTGATGATAAGAATTAGTTCCTGCCTTGTGTTAGATATCGGAATGCTGGGCGGGTTGTTTATTTGCTCTTGAGGTAGTGTCACTCGGTCATAGACTATCACTGATAGTCGTCAGCCAAACCGGAAATTGCCTATCCGTCTGAATACGGTAGAACAGTGCAGTAACAGCGGGTGCCAGTGAGGGGTCCTTCAGTTGAGTAATATTACCGGCCGGAATTTGGGTAAGAGGTAGTCCGGCGACGGCTTAGCAAGGATATCCCTCACATCTCCCTACAGCAAGTTACATTAATCACCGGAACGGATATCTTCAGACAACAATTCGGAACATGCTCTCACCGCACGTCCGGTATCCGACATTATAGCTTCATAAGATGCCGCAATTACATGCGAGTCTAGATAGAACACAGCTAAGGAAGAGACGCGTGCGTGAATGAGGAGCAGTGCCACCGCCAAAGATAACGACGGAGAAGATCGGAGGGGAGACTATGATTTTGGCAAAGACGGGAGGGGTACGATGATGATATTCGGTAAGACGGCGAACTAGATATTCCAGATCACGAGGCAGATATGAGCCCAAATCGGGTTTGATATAGCGCAGCTTCGTAAGATGTGGTTTAAAACATGTTGGTTGTGACTCGGCACGCGATTTGTAAGGTCAGTTCTGCGGAACGGGGGCCGGCCATCCTATGCAGATGTGGAATTTGTGACTATTGTTTGGCCACATTAATTTAGTTATAGTATGCTATTTTACCGTAAGAAAACCTCCAAAACTCAAAAGCGTGGGGTGGGGAATTGCGATTTTTATGGAGGGTTATATTTTATTCAGCTTGCATCCAATCTGACTAGACGCTCGTAGATGAATTTACACTACCGTAAGAAACGAAGAGGGGTTTTTAGATAATTATAATAGTTTTTGTCGTTAACGTTGGAACTGTTATTGGTCCCTTTATAGAGTTTGGGATTGTCGTTTTACCATTTAGCTTCAGCAATGGCACAATATTCGCCCTGTAATATCATCCTATCGCCTAATGTCAACGGCTCATAAGACGCACATAGAACTCCCAAATGTCAAAGGAAATTGTAAAACTGTACCTGGTTTTTTTCCGGTGGTCTAACCAAAAACTCTACGAACGGATCTGTGTAGCAGCGAAACGCTATCCTAGAAAGGAAAAGATTCTCCAAGAACCTCCAAACACGAATTACGGTTTCTCTCAGCCACAACAAATTGATTTGCATTATACACAGGCGGAGAGCCATTCTCCAGGTGGTGCCTGTGCAGTTGCTGTAAGAAAATTAAAAATTTGTTGTGGGCGTGGAGCTACATTCGAAATCCTTCAAAAATCGAAGCTAGGAAACTCAGTTGAGCCTCATTTCTGTACTAGAAAAGGTATAGTGTTACCTAAAATGTGTAGTAGCTCGGCAAATTCGGCCTGGTTGCCAAAATTACCTAGGTACTTATACAGACGGCGACTGTAGCCTCCGCTGGGCCCCGAAAGAAGTTTATCCGGACGGTTTGGAACCCTGCTCTCGTGCTTGTATACCTACTTTACAATACACATATATAATCAACAATAAAATTTTGATTCTATCCCATGATTTCTGCTTTTATACTGTACCAACGGCTACGGTTCAGACATCAGCAGATGCCTGTCCTTATGGTTTTGCATGTTGGTCAACATCAGTTCCACGATGTTCCACCAAGAAAAGTTATCAGTGTTGGTGAGGCGACTTAAAGAGTAACCTTAAAGAATTATTTGCTGTCAGCATATTCGGTGCCAAAGGGTAGCAAAATGTGACGCCACTTTCTCGTACGTATCTACAGTCTGTCTCTTTTCTCTCAGTACCTCATTACTATCTAATAGTAAACATATACACATCTTTATGTTGCCTCGAAGCATTCTCCAGGTCAAAATTTGTCTTCCGTGTGGCTGAGCCTCAACCTAATTGGTCGGAATTGTTCGGCATGTGGCAGTGCGCTAGCTTCTGTGGCGTCACTACTCCCAACTAAGTAATTATAGTTACCATACTAACTACGTTTCAGCCACAACACGTGCAAGTGTGCAATTGCCGTAGGATGCACAGCGGCCAAGCATCCGGAGCGACGAGCTAACGTGCTCCAATCCTTTCTACTTTTTACTCGAGATTTGTGAACTCTTTGTTGACCGCTCAAGTGTGCTAACCAAATCTTCATATTAGTTCCTGAACGCAGCGAAGTTCACATCTTATCGACCGCAACGCCGCCACCACGCCTTGTCTAATAGATATACACAGGGTTGTCGGCTCGAAGCACTCTCATTGGTAGACTGGTGGTAGGTACCACCTTGCTGTGGCTGATTGTGGGTGATCTGTGGCTGATTGTGGTAAATGCCTATAATCAAACTTGATTCAAATCCAAAATTGCCAGTCCACGACTTTATTTCTAGTCGTATAATGCATAGAATGTGCATGACGATTCCCTCTTTCACCCCCATGTCTCAGGTTTACGGTATCTCCAATATTGAGTGAGCAGCTGTGGATAAACAGCAATGTTCTTAAGCGGCCTGGCCTCCATATGAACAGCTTATGCCGCAAAAGCCTGCCGGCCGCGAACAGATCAGGCCAGCCGGGCCTAGCCGTTTAGGAACATAAAACCATTATCAGTGCATTTTTGTACAGCCGCACTATGGCTATTATCAGTATCGTAAAACAGAGACCGGAAAGCGAAATTGAGCAGCACACTTGGGAAGCGCATTGCAATTGCAGGAAAGTAGACTCATGAAGCGGACTTGTGAGTGACGGAAAGCGAAGTAAGACGATATGAACATTTTCATATCCTGAATTTGCCATTTTGTTCATAATCGGCTTGCAAATTTTGAATTTTAGAACAGGTTAGAGCCAAGTACACCTAGAAGCATGCAGATAGCCAGCTCGCGAGCCGGCTAGTTGATTGCTCTGGGCTGGCGGGCTGGAGACGGGTCCCGCTTCAAAAGGCGGCGAAGCCCGCGCCGTATCTTGTAGAATACACGCACCCGGTTCTCCCTTTCATATCACAATGATGGGGCAACATCCATTAGTACGGTACCAAATACAGTCAACGGTTTGGTTGCATAGACAGTGTCGTAGCGGACATAAATCTCAACACCACGACTAGAGCAAAACTGAATTTATGGTCTCAATGAAATATAACCAAGTTATCCCTATATCCTATATCCACTCAATTTTAGAAGATTAGTTGCAATAATCTTTGGCTAAGACCAAAGATTTTGATTGGGCATAGCTGCATTGCACTGTGGCGATACGGCTCTAATGCTTCGTTCTCATTCGCCATATCAAATTATCTGCATCTTCTCTAATCCGAGCGGGTAGAGATAATAGCAAACAACTTAGGTCTGTCGCGGAAACTCATTTTTATGGGTTATAAAATAATTAAAACCTGATTCAAACAGTTCATATGAATGAAATTAATTAGCAGCCATCGTTGCTGGATGCAGAAAATCCGGTGCTAATGGTGTGCATAGGAAGTTCATCGCACCAATAAAGCACACTTTACTTGGATAACAATGTGTTCAGTACACGAATTATGCGTAACTATGCGTACTTCCACCTTCCGGTCTCCATTTCCTATATTAATTGGTACATCTTTTGAAAGAAATGATTAGGAGTTCCCTGTCCTAGCTGATATCGCACCTCTGCTGTAGAGGTCTTTCCATAACATATGAACTCTCCCAACCTGGACTATTCTCCTAGTTACATACCGGATCTGATACTTACTAGCTGTGTACACTTCTTAAGTGTTCATTAAGTTTGTCCTTACGTCCGAAACCACGAACAGTACGCTCACAAAACGGATGTGGACAAAAGAATTTTGGAGGCGAGTGGATGCTCGTTTCGTGACGCACTCGATCGTGGTTTCTAATGAAAGCTTTATTGCAATCCGGGAACCTGCATTGCTGGGGTCTGGAAAAATTAGCATAAATAGAGCGCGTGCCAGAGGCCAGAATATTTACCGCGGACTACTAGCTTTGGCAGAGAACGCGGTGGCGGCCTCTGTTTCCAGACTGCCAGACTGATGATAGCTACATCATTGAACAAGTCAGACTGCTTCTCGGAGCACTCAAAAGCGTGGTCCGAAGACCTCCGTTTTTGAACTCACTTCTTGACGAACCTGTCGTGCCCAAGCTCTCTATCGCCAGAGATCGCTTCCTAAGGGTGCGTCACAGTTATCAAAGAGAGCATAAACATACCTTGCTTTTGAGTGGTAGTACATACGGATTTCTGCGGGGTACCGCCTTCCTCATCAGGTAACCATCGGTTGGTGATATAGTCGTATTGCGTGAGCGTCATGTCCTTTAGGCGATCTACGAATTCACTGCTCCCAGCACCTGGTGCAGACTGTGAGGTTGAGTCGCCCGACACACCACTGTCCGAGCTGTCGAAGTATGCCAGGTCGTCATTATCTCCCGAAATAAGGCCCGAGGGCGGAAGAGCTAAGAGCCTGATTCTTTCCATGTGGCTCAGAACATGCATGTAGCGTTTCTTGTCTGTCGAACTTTTATCGCAAAATGGACAAACTGTGGGCAGGGATATCCGATCCGTGGGAGTCCTGTGCAGATTTTGATGTCTGATCCATTGCTCTGTTGTCGCATAACACTGCTCTCCGGTATCACAGCCCGGATAGATGCACATGTAGGGTGCAAGATCTGCGAACACATGGGCCCTGAACAAGTCAGAGCAAGTGTTAGTCCGCGAAAGATGACACATACCTCCACTCTCGTTCACGACTTATTCGTCTTTGTGGCTTCGAGCAGATTGGGCAAATATAACCTGATGCCGCATCCGGTATCGGTGGTATACGACATGATATATCCCCCAAGGAAGTCGAGATATCGGATGGCGTCGTAGGGGCTAATTGGTGAGATATAAGGCTTCCAAGCCCAGAATCACGAAATGATTCAGCTGGTGCATTTTTGAGGTGGATCGAGGTACTGGCAAATTGGAAGTTAGCACCGATCACCCCCTTCAAGCTGGGCCCGGTAACTGTAGGAGAAATCGAACTCACCCGAGTCCCGACCCGGAGACTTCTTGTTTACTTTCAGAGCACCGTTCTAATAACATTCTCCAGGTTTTGGTAGTGCTCTCCGCAAAACGTTTGACAAGGTATGGTGGAGCAATGGGATATTTGTCGCAAATTACGTTGTAGAAGACTGTGGACGAGACGGGCTCCAACAAGGAAGTCTTCGGTAATTTTTCGGAAGCTCTATTGAGTCCTGGTGACAGTTCGTATAACGAGTCCAGGATATTATGAAGCTCTTGAATGATGGACGCGTGACTTCCTGTACTACAATCATCATTGCTGTATTCCCCATCTGCGTCGTCATCCGAGATTGTCTCTGAATCTGGGATGTCTAGCAATGAAGCGTGCAGTCGGTTTCGAATATCTACATCAATATCGCTAGGGCCTGAGAAGTAAACAAGTCAGCCATCTAATGCCGCTCTTCTCGTAATGCCGGCCGGGCCGCCGTAGGTTTCTATACGATACTTGAATCCCCAGAGTAAACACCCCGCGAGTTCTAACAGTAAATCGATGGTGGGTTCGTTGAGATATGCGGAATGAGTGAGAGCTTGATCCAGTCCCCCGTTGTCAACGCTGCAATCTGACATCCATAATTTTAGGCGCACATATTCTTCATGGAGCTGCTCATGCTGGGGTTCCGCTTCAACCAGTCTCGCGAGATAGGGCAGGCAGGCGTTGCAGAGGCGACGTGCAGTCATTCTTAACTGTATGTGGTCAGTGGTCGGATTGTGAGCGTGTTCCCAAAAGCGGGGGAGCGAGATGCGGGGATATCCGAATTCCGACAAATTTTAGCGCCGTTAGTCACCCAGACAAAAGAATTTATAGTTTCCATTTTTACCCTCAGGCTTCTCGATTGCGCTCTCATTGCCTTAGTTGAACGAAATTAGTTAATATGCTGCGGTAATGTAGAGCGGGAAATGTGTGGCGGCAAAAATGTAATTACTGCAACTGCCCTTATTGGAGGAATCAAAAGTCAGTCTAAGTGTTCCAACCAACCTAAAGGACCTGAAAGATTCACCCATACAGAAACCTTTGAAATTGCTATTTCCTAAAGTATTCAAAGATTTTTTCGAACAGTTAGAACCATCCAATATTCCACATTTGCACTCAAGTGACAATAATTGCAATGGGTTCTATTAACTCTAGCCAGACTTAGAAGCGGCTTAATCAAGTGTTTGCCATAAAAACCCGTTCTCGCTCAGTCAGAAAACTCCAACCCAGAAAGTATTAATGGATCCAAATTATTATTGCAAGCGATATCTTCCAACACAGTAGACAGAACTCAGTTGTGGCGTCCGGGCATGCGCCAGTGGGCACGTACTTGAAACGGTTCGGACACCGAGACGACGACAAATGCTGGTGGTGCAGCGGCGGAGGTAGGATGACGGCCCAGACGCGGGAACACCTTTTCCGCCACTGCAGCCGATGGAAGGACCAGCAGAAAACGCTCTGGAAAGAGGTGGGGAAAGCAACGGGATGGAGAGCGGGCAGGTGCCGCCACGCGCAAGTTTCTGAGCTGCTCTCCATGGAGAAGTGCGATAAAGCGGTGATGGACTTCCTGGCAGCCACTGATGTCGGGAAGTTCCCGCCCAAACGGGCGGAGGAGTAGGAGCCGGCGGCCTGTCCTTTCCTTTGGGATCTCATCCCATTTCCTTTGCATCTCATCGATCGCTGTAGATGCTTTCTTTCTTTTGTCTGAAGGGGACGACGGGTAGCAGGAGTGGAGCTCCGCCATCTAGCCGGCCAGCCTGGAGGCGGAGGGGACTAAGGGGCTGTCATACTCTAAGTAGAGTGAATACAGTATGATTAAAACAAAACAAAAACTCAGTTGTGGCACAGCGACTCCGCCACTATGTGTGGGTTGAGCCGCTGTGGCGGGCCACCAATCACTGATTAACACAATGCAACACCAATTGTTACACATGACGTTCAAGCGCCCCGCCTTCAACCTTCCTATCTCACCACGATCGGCCCTGGTATCGAATTAGCAAATGTATCTGAGGGCTAAATAGACGCTGAGCACAAGAGTCAGTTAGTTGAGGTGTGAATCTTGTAAAAGATATTTTTCAAAATCTAACTCTTATGTCGAAAGTTCTTGAATTACTAACTACTCCCACAACCACCAATATGCCAGGCCCGGAAATTGCTGGCCTTGTTATGGGTGCAATACCTCTGGTACTACTTGCTTTTAATCGAATACGCACGACCTTAGCGGCATACAACAATCTAGCGGGGGATCTTCAGAGTGTATTAAAGAACATACAAACAGCAGAAGGAATATTCAAGACTGCTGTTGATCAGATTTTGTCAGAAGTTGCGGACGAAGAGATGCGTATCAATATGTTGGAAGACGTCGACAGTTTTAACCGGACAGTGCAGACCTTAGACGAAGATATGCAAAGAAAAATGTCAGAAGACTCTGAAAATTTTAAATCAACGCTGCAGACCTTAGATGGCGACCTTCGTAATTCCTTGGGAACTACCTACCAGGCGTTTCACAATTCTATCAATGAATTTCAAGATCGAATGGTCGACTTTGAAAAAATATTGAATGCAATTAATCTGGACGAAGCCATACGTCAGATTGGGTTAACGTCAGATCCTCTAGCCATTATACAGGTAGAAACCTTTGTGCAATAACGCAATTTCCGTATAATCTATAACTGCTGTCAGAATTCCCCACCCACTTCACCTACGAATCCACGATCATCCCGCCGAGAGAAAGCGAAAGCCATCTATTCACGGTTTTGGACTCGTGGGAGAAAGGTTGTGGTCATTGCGCAGGGAACTATTAACGAACTTCAAAAGCTGTGCGAGTCTCTAACGTTTCACAATCGAAATCTACAGGCCATTTGCGATTGCAGCGAGTTTAGACGCCGTCGCAATAACTGCTCACGGTTGCAGCCCTTATCACTTCCTTCTACTGCTACCGTCGGCACATCCAAACCAAACGCAACGACCGATCCAAGAATAGCCCAAACTGCCTCGCAAAAGCTGCATCCAATTGTGTGCCGGTCACTGCGTGTCAAATGCGAATGCCATGTACTTCAATTATGTTTAAACGACTTAGCACCATACCACCCACCACGAAACGATCCGAAAGGCAAAGCAACGAGTGGGACTCAATTCTGGTTTCTGTTGTCCAAGTGTGTCAACAAAGACTGCGATTACGGGCTCCCGAACACGGTTCCTTACCTTGTTTTCACCTGTCATCCGGTCGACGTCACGGATACTGGGGGTGGGGATTTCAATTTTTCAGACGCTATCTACGAGGAGATTCTAAATGATGATCAAGTCGAAAGACAGTTCTACGAGTCTGAAGACGGAGGTGAAACAATGCGGTTTACTTTGCAATGTGCATCCAGTATCAATCCAGGCTGTCCGACAGTAGTATCGCTTGATAAGCTCATCTCCGATCACTCATGGCAGCTCAAGAGTCCCCGCTACCAGCTTGCAGCACACCTTGCCAGCTCAGTCCTCTCGTTTTATGCCTCTCCATGGATACGCGATTGGACATTGCAAACCATACAATGCGTACGCCAGATAGCGAGCTCCCTCCCGACAGCGTGGATTCCTCATGTCCCTGTCAGATTCCCTATTCAGACTCCCATCGGAAATGAGGCACGCAATACGGAACTCGGCGCGCTGGGGCGCATCTTGTTGCAACTGGGCCAGAATGAACCTCTCTGCAACCCGAGTGGGGAAGATGAGGAACTTGTTATTTACAGAGCGTTGATAGATCTGCATGCGAATATGGGGAAAACTTACTGTCAAGTGGTTAGAAACTGCATCCAAAAATGGAGTGCCAATGGTTTCGATCTTATGCAGAAGGATAACTTGAGAGAGTTTAAGCAGGATCTCGAAGCGTTGGAATGGTTGGTGGAGGAATACACACCTAGGATTCCGGTGAGGAACTACTATTCCTTCACCCCCGTCGCTTTGTTTTCTACGTTTAATAATGCTGATTTCATTGAGCAGGCTCTAGGGTATTAGCGCAAGTCTTTTTAGAGTTCTCGAATGCCGTGGGGCAGTCTCGGTAGTGGAGGGGAATGTTGTTGAGCTGGAAAATTATGTTGAGGACTTGAAGGATGGGATGCGCCGGGGTCGGTTCTGGCAGAGGGGTGGAAGCTATCTTGTTTTCCGCATAGTCATACATCGATAATGGGTGTATTGGAATGGGTAGTAGGCACTGTGAGTCTAGAAGCGATGATGTCTCCGTTTCCTACTATTTACCGGTCTCTATATATAAAAAAAATAACGAGACCTATCCGTCCGAACAGGCTGCAGCCACGGCTACCGCTCGCACGGTTGTGCAGATTTTTAACAGAATGTTATTCCTTGGTGTTATTATTATATGGGAAAAATCAAATGGATGGGAGATGATGTGTAGTCTCGATAGACTCAGGATGTCGACTGAGAGCGATAGATCTCTCCAAACTCGACGGTTATCCTCCGGCGTTTGATATATTGCTATCTTATTGGATCTTATCTTATTGGATCTTATCTCATCTAAGCTCGGCGCAAACTACAATGGCTTCCAATCGATATCTTATCTGATATCTTATCTGATATCTTATCCATCATCTGAGATCATCTAATCTCTCTCTCCGGCTTCTCCGTCACAGATCATCTCTCCTCTGATCATACTCAAGTGCGACACTCAGGGGAATGGTTTACACCACCGAAAAGGCTGTTTATCGCCATCGGCTTTGGCTAACTTTCTTCGAACATACTGTCGTTTATTTGATGTGAACGCCCATGATTGAGCTTTTGTCGATCGCGGAGACCAATGAAACAACTTCGTTCTGGTTTGCCACAAAATTCGAATTGGCCAATCGGTGATGCTCTCGAGATATTATTTGATACCAATTTCCCGGGTCGCACGAGTAGGGGATTGGCTGCAGCCGAATCGTAGTTTTCAGCTTCTGTGTAGGAGCTGCAGAACATCTTTAACCCACGTTTCCACCCAGGTCTCATTTCGGATGAGCGTTGTCCTTACAAACAACTTCCGGCGTCGGCCAATCGTTGATGAAGACGATGAGCTTTAATTATCTAGTTATCTACTGGTCCTTGGCAATGGGGAAGCGAACATGGCTTTCTGGGCAACCGATTACAGTAATTAATGATAAGTATTCTGTAGGGATAAATATAGCACAGGCCGCCAGTGCCGCACTGAGGGCATCAAGATTATGACCGCGTAAACCTTCGGATTTGAGCAACTAGTTTCGCCGGCCCCCGAATACCCGCAGGCTGCACAAAGATCGATCTGCAGATTTCGAGCATTCATCCAAACCTTTGCAGGCCTCGGCTGGCTTCTGCCGGCCGAAGCAGAACTTTGCATACCGGCGAAGGTCCATGCAGGTCATGCACATGTGCAGGTCGGGCATTGCCGCTCAGGAACATGAGACACGCAGCAATGAAGCTATTGGCCGCGGTAGCCGAACACAAAAAGGAATGATTTGTTACGGGGAAAGGGGAATACCGAGGTAGCTTCCTTCTTTCCTAGTCCTGGTATCATGGCTCTGGTTGTCGACAGCATTCACATAAGTAGGTACTGGGATATTGGATCGGCTATGTGAGTAAATGCGTAAGGCGCATCCATAGTGTCTAGCACACCTGTGTATTAAAATTACTACTAATCGCACAAACTAGATAGTCGATATTATGGTACATGCACGCCCCCACACCAGGTATCCACAATTTTACCCCACTATCATTTCCATTATTCAGAATCATAATCATAGCATAACACGCCGGCCTTGATATTCATAACATCCTTCACTTCTGCATCATCCACCAATCCCCGGAACTGAAGAGGATATGACAAGGTAATATTCTCATACGCTATGCCGGTGTGATTGAAATCGTACGGACCGGCAAATTGTGTATCCGGGCCGGCAATCTCCTTCAACCTTCTCTTCAAGTTCAACTTCTGCCACTTCCACCAGAGACGATCAACCTGAGCGTGATGTAGATAGAATAGCGGATCGCCGGGGGACGCGTAAATGTCAGCCAATTGACCCATCTCTCCGCCAATTCCTAAGAACAAGTCAGCAAAGGGGTAAAAGTAAGGAACGTAGATTGGGACATACCCAAATGTCCACCTCCATGATACGTGATAGTCTCGAATGTAACACCACCTTGTACCTGCTCATCGAAGCCTGCAAAATCCGGCTTCCCTAGCGCAACGCCAACCCTCCTAGCCGTCAACTCACGGTTCGTGAGGAGAGGACTGATGTCCCGAACAAGACAACGCGGATTGCCGGAGACGTCCTTCAATGGTCCAAGATTGACCTTCATATCCTGAATTACGCTCGTATATTAGCTCCCAACCTTTGCGCTAAAGCTAAACATTGGGGATGCGCCTACCTTAAACGGACCATTGGGAACACATCCACCACCCGTCCTCCCTGGTACGGGTGCAGGAGGAAAAGGGTTGGGATTTTCCACAAACGGTCCGTTACCACCAAATCCGGTCTTGGGATCAAACACCGGGCTTCGGAAGATAGAGTTGGCAGATCTAGTATCCAACGTCCAGTCCCAGTACGGCTGGGCTCCTTTGTATCCGCAACTGTTTCGTAGCTCTTTCTCGTAGTTGTAAACCATGTAGCGATGCCATGGGTGGAAATGGCCGACGTAGTGTATGAAGTCCGCCTCGAGGATGTGGATGCCTTGGTAGTCGTCGAAGCGAGATTCGGCGCCGGGGAGTATATCGGTGAGTTTTGCGGGCAGCTTTTGCATACATTTGACGGCGTTGATGTAATTGCGCTTTTCGAATGGAGAGAGCGTCCGCCTTTGTTCTTGTTAATTGCGGTGGGGGAAACGGATAAGTAGTGAATATACCATTCTTTGCGGATAAGAGGATCTTGGCATTGTTTTGAGCCATGCCCATTACCATGACCGTCACCATGATGGTCCCATTGATCATCCCATTGATGATCATCCCAAGGATTGTCCCAACTGTTACCATGGCCGTCGCCATGGTCACCCCGAACGATGGAATCGACGGTATCCGCACCTTGAGTAGCGGAGGAAAGGAGAAGGCACGCAAGCGAAGAAAGGAGGTATAATTGAACCATGGCGATGTCCGATGAAGACCACACAAGAAGGGGAGAGCTACCCTTATATATTTTATTTATTCCATAGGTAAAGTTAATATAGGTACCACAGGATGAAGCAAGCAACGTTATCGCAATTCGGTCAAGTACAAAACCTCGTTCCAACACTACCTCTCGGCTTGCCCGCGTCTTGGACAATTCGGTCGGGCAATTGGCCCATATGAAGGCCTTCCAACACTATCTCTGGGGTTTTTCGCAACTGTCTGGGACAATTCGGTCTAGGATGAAGCTTTCCAACACTGCTGTTTGAGATGACATGTACTCGGAGGGTGCTAAAAGTCGGGCGCACCTCATAAAATGCAGAAATTCTACACTGCCACCACAACAATAGAGAGAAATTTTGAAAGAGAAAAGAGTGATAACAGGTCCTCAGAGATGCTTCCATGAAGTTTTCTCATAAAAATATTCCTTGTGTAGTGAAAGACGTGGATCTTGGTATTTCTCGTTGTATGGGGTTCAAAAGTCGGGCGCTCTTTTGCCCTGTGTCACCGCGCCCGACCCTTGTACCCGAGTACAGCAATGAAATTGAACTACATCGGATGAGGAGAACGCAATGAGAGACCTACCGAATCAGGGAAGAGCAGGGCCACGGGCCGGGACGCATTAACCCCTGAACATCTAAAAACAGAAGCCACACACTCTCCCACCAGCAGCTGATCATGATCAACACTATTTCTGGTGTGGCGACATCGCCAGCCTGACGAATGACTGTAGAGTCATCAGAGTAAAAGCTTATTTATGGGACGACCAAAAAATCGTGGGCATTGGAAGGGTAGTGCAGGGGTTCACGGTCAATTACCAGGAACTGATTCCCTCAATATGTCGCTTAGATGATATGGAAACTCTCTCCCTACATGTGCATGTGGATGTTGGTGGAGTAACATCACACCGATCTACCCCAGCTCGTCTCCGGTGTTCTAATAAAGTTGGTATTGGATACGTGAAGATAAGCATTCCTAGAGCAACTTTTTAGTGGGCCTTGGTTGGCGGCATACCAGGATTACCTGCAGCTGCCAATGCCGAATGGAGCGGCTGAGACGCTTCCAACTAAATTTATCCTGGAAGCTCGTAAAGCAGCTGCGCTCAGAACACGTTGGGCAAGGGGCTGAGATGAAGGATGAAGATAATCATGCGTGTCGATCACAAATTTAAAACTCGCGTGCGTAACAAGTAACAAGTTCAACCAACACGCAAAATTGAGAAAACTCAACTCAAATACTTGGGAAAGGGAGTTTCTTCAGGGGCGCGGTAAGGCTCGCAATGCGTAATTCCCGTTGGCGAATTCTCACCGATTTGGCCATTTGACAAACAGCATGATCGCTGTAAATCACCAGCAGTTGCGGGGACCCACAGTATCTAAGGCTGCCATTCTAAAATCGGACTAAAATCGGCTAAAATCGTGGCGTAGTGACTAGGCCACCGGTCTGCACGCATGAGCCACGGGTTCCAGCGGCTGTTCATGCACGCGCTCGTTAGCTCTACGCCTCGTCGCTCAACCAACTGGATGAAGTTTCGTTCTATACGTAGGATCCGTTGAGGCCCATTGTTTTGCTGCACGATACTTGATGTGGAGATTCCATCCAAGTAGAGGAGTCAAGAGTGGGACGCGATATGATCGGATGAAGGATGATCCATTTAGGTGGATTACTATGCTAACCGGATATAGACTAGTACAATCCGTCGACTTCGAAATTAACAACACCCCCACAACTTCCTGTCCGCACGTATATTGCCCAGACATGACCCTAAAGCAGCTACACTTGCAGGATAATGGTGGCCTTGCATCTTTATCAATGTCTGTCGGTGTGATTTGGCAAGACCTATAGGTATTGTGACGGTGGAGATTCCGCACGCCTTATCACTTTGTCCCCGCAACTTTACAGGGACTTACGTTTAGATACATCATAATATCTTATCCATATCATACAGTTCAACATTTTATAGACCCTGTTGCCGCTACCACAACGGGTTTGCCGACCTCTGCCCGGGTGGATATCTGCAACAGTTGAGGTTTCCAACGCAAGTACCTCGGCATGAACCATCCGCGTAGATTGCTGGTGTGATTCTCACCGAAAAATGACGCAGAAATTTTCGTCACTAATCATTTGAAGGACTTCCCGTCCTCTTGTAGTTCTTGAATAGAAAGGGTTTCTATCTACCGGGGGATGTCGTGAACGGATTGAAAACAGCGCTAATTGTTCAACGTAGCGCCGGAGTTCCTAGGTGGTGCCAACGATTAGCGTATTGCCTGAAGTGCTAACACGGCGCCATCCCGTGCCCTTTTCTATAGCACCACCCGATTTCCTTTACATCTCAATGGACTACCCTGTTCCATGCTGTCCCTTAGAGTAATTCCATCTTGCTGGGAATACGTCATTGCGGTTGCTTGTTGTTGTTGCTTCCGACGGAATCTCCTTTCTCCGGTATAAGGGATACGATCCAGGTTTCACCTTTTTAGATGGATCAAACGACTCTATCCGTATCATCCCCGAGTACACCGATATTTGTCCCGTCCTTGCAATTAGACACCGCCCGATCTCTACGAAAGACAGTAAATCAAACGGGCTAGACTGCGGTTTGGGGTGTCACACTAATACGTTTGTATGTCGTGAGGCTGATACTAGAAAGTGCTGAGCACCAAGTCTTCGCTTCCAGCTGCAGCGTTCGAGACTAAAGTCTTCCCGCTCCGTCGGGTACCATAAATGGCTTCGCGCCCCAAGAACATCTGGATCACCAACACTTCAAGTACAAGCGTTGCCTAAAACCGTAGTCTTACCTGTTTAATTGACTGCCTTTCCAGGATGTCAAACAGTGTTTATTGTCTATTCTACCGGCCCGTCCCAACTTCATCTGTCGGTACAATATCGTTAATCAATCAGGGGGATAAACGCGGGCCGGACTTACTTCCCAGTCGCACAAGCCCCGCTTCCATCCACGCGCCGGGAAATATATAGCGTGGGCTTTGTACCACATCTGGAAGTGTGAGCGAAGTAATCAAACATGTCTTGTCCCGCCGTGTCGAATAGTCCCGGATACAGCGTTCCGAGACAATGTCTCAGAGTTGTCGATTATTTCTATTATTGCCTACTCACCGAGCCTATCCATAGATAAAGTTTCAGTCCCAGAGGATTAGATCTAAAACTTTATAATCGATAATTGCAAGATCTTAGGAGCCTCGATAACCCTAGCCCTTACTATTTTTTACGTTGCGTTCTCACCTTATTAAGTTTATATTAATAGAGCTGTAGGTTGCGGGAGTGGGTAAGCCTTATTATACTTGGCAGTGTGTGTACAGTAGGATATAGACCAGCAGGCGAATCACAGTGTTTAAGTGAACAAAATGGAGTGAAGTGAAGTCTAAGAAAGATGGACTTTGGGAAGCTACCCACACCAAAGACCATTTAATCGCTTCTTACATTGCTATTAATACAAATGAAACCAGTGGGAAACATTAACAAAATAGTTATCGACTACAAGGGACATCTAATTGAATTGTGTCACGGCTTTAGGCTGTTAGATAGTAGTGACATCTCTCTTGTGCTACAGTTATTGTAACCGGTGGTGACATGTACAGGGCAGGCCTACAGGCAAGTGGCTGGCTGCATCTTGGAATAAGAGACAATATACGAACCATCATCGGTGGAACGTGACACCCTAGGAGTCAATTCCTTACCAGCATGTGTACCACCCACAAAGTCGGGATGAGGGTGAAATACCAGGAAGCGAAAGAACGCACCGGGTTTTGGTTTTCGTAGGGCAGCGGGAATGGCACAAACGGCCAGTAAAGCTCATGCAGCCATCCCGAACATGCACCCACCCTTCGATGATCTGCATCCATACATCGAGATTACTGATTTGGGAGATCTTAAGACACAGACTCGACTCAAATCAGTCGTACTCAGATTCGCCTTACACCTAGCGAACGACTAGTAATTGACTGCCTCATAAGCTGATCGGGGCTACCAAGGTGAGATATGCCGGGAGTTCATTCCGTGACAGGAGCCCGAAGCTCTCAGTTGTGACGAGATCTTAGCACGCTGAAGAACCCCGTGAGTGCTAACTCGTGATCGGTTTTTCGGCCGAAAGCGATAGTCATTGTACCGCCGACGCCGAATCAGCATTACCGTGGTGACGTACACCACTTGACCGGCCCGACTATATCTTCCCCGCCCATCCTAACCTTAGCAGTGCGTACAGTGCTTCCGCTATAGGTGAAGAGAATTTAAGGACCCGTTTTGCTGGTAACTGGGTATGTCTATCATGTTAGTGTGCATACCTATGTCGACTATTCACTGACACGACTTAGCAGGTCTTGAACGCTTGCGCGAGAAAGAACGTCAGTTACGAAAGCTTACGGATTCCCAGCGTCAGAAACCCCGTGTACACGGATAACCGTGATAGCGAGACATCGACGGGCGCGCAGGCTGAGGTTGGATACAGTCACTGATATAGAGCACGTGGACAGCATAGATTAGTATAGATAAGTACATCCCTGACACCATCGTCGGATTACACAAAGACAGTAACCACCGCCGCAGGTATAACGATATTACTCTTGTACCATTGGGAGTTGACGCCTTGTCTCTTGCAATGTGCAAGGCCGTCAATTAGTTCGGGGAACCTTATCTTATCTCTGCACGTGATCTGATCTAAGTCGTGCATATGGTGCTAATATACATCTAGGTCACACAAGTACAAGTGCTTAAATGCCGTCGCCGTAATTACCACCACCTCCGTCACCATTACTATCCCGTTCCGCGCTCTTCCCACTCGGCTGCGGCATCGTATAAATCGATAACCAACGTCAATATGTAACTGTCCTGTTCTTCCGGTTGCCTCGAAATCGTTTGTCAATACCATTGCTCCAGGATTTTTCTCGTGGTCTGAAGGCAAGACACTCCCGGAAATGGGACGGACGTGGCTTTGAATGCTATTGAAATGTGTTTCTGTCCTGCTAGCTAAACCGGAACGAGATTTTGATTGGAACTTGTAAAATATCCTTCGAAGGATCAGATGAAACTCAAGATGGAGCAGTCAGATTTTTGATCTAGGTTACTGGGATTATTCCGCCAAGGGAACTGCAGCGGAGCTTTGGTACGTACTCGGGTATGGAAAGAAAATACCCGAAAATCATCTGGAACGACGATTGAACTACTTGGAATTGGAGAATTATTGCCATTGGCTGAAGCGGCGGTTTAGTATGGAAACCAACAACTCAGTATTTTCCATATTTCTGCCCTGGAGCCTGGAGACTGTTATTGTTGCTTCGCTCTGGGATACTTTAGCGTCGCAAACCGGATCATAAAATGACTAGAGTACTCGAAGTTGACAAACTGCCTGTAGGTAAACCCCTCATATCCCCTGTCACCGTACCTTGTACTTTTGGAGATGTTACATTGTATTAACCCCAACCGGAACTGATATTAGATATGTGAATGAGGACTAGCCAACGAACATGTCAGCTTTAGATTTAAAATTGCTTTGATAGAATCAGCAGATTGGAGTTTAGAGTCACAAGTGGTGGCAGTGGATGACTGCCTTGTCGGAATATTGATACCTTGCTTATTGTCACGTCTGTCCAGATCTTGATTCGGAACATATTCCCCATATTCCACCAACCTCTACCACATCAATATTGCTCAGGCCATTAATATCTTAGGCACTATCGGACTAAAATTACGACTGCCCGTGATCAATACCGGTACTCTAGACCTCGACAATCTATTCAAGACCTCATAGTGATACGTTGGGCAGCCAGATGATGTTAGCCTCCGGCCAAACGCTTTCCCGACGTAGAGCTGAACAACCTCCTACCAAGAGAAGCTTCGGTCTCTCACAATCTGCTACAGAGGAACAGCTATAGCTTCCAAAAATTGCGCCACCGATGCGCCCACCAGCAGATCGACATAGCCACTAGTGAGGAGGTTCCAGGAATCTGGGACCATGACGACCGTTAGTCACAACAGAAATAGTTTTTCAGATCTGAGATTTTGGTGCGACCCCCTTCTCAGATTTTGGTCTGCGACCCGATGAAAATTTGGTAATTTCTGAGATCTGGGATTTGGAGAACTCCGACCATACGGAACTACTCTAGTTCTACCAATGACTTCGACAGCACCGCCGGTTACACACCTCCGGCAAAAAACCCTGCGCAGCAAGTCAACCCCACGACTTCGAAGATATTCCAGCACCCGCCCTCTATCTTGCGCCTGCAAATTACGGCATCACACCCACTAATCACTCTGCCTGCCACACTTCTATTCACTGCCGGCAGATGCAAAGGACCAATCGCCTCTGCGGATGCAAATCCTGAGGATTCATACTGGAATGCTGGTTGCAGAGTTGCGAACACACTACCGGTTAAACCACTTGAATATTCTCAACGCTTGTGTCTGTTTGGCTGCTGGGGTCATTCACCCACTCTTCTCCGCCAACCGGTCACCCCGGAAGTGCTGATTATACGGGGCCTCAGCAGATCATCCGGGGTATTTCACTGGGAGAACTTCCGGGAAGGTTGGACAAAGTGTTAACCGGGGGCGAGCACCAATGATTGTCGTCTCTTCCTGGTATGTTTGCACTATTGATACTGACACTTGCTTGCTTAGACTAACTTAGATCAGGAGTTATGTAGTAGGTATTCATTTCTTCTACAAAAAATCGCGCACCGTATACGTAAACATTTGGCATTAAGTTTTACACCGGACATCGTGGATAAGGTTACCGAAGCACACTTTCTTATGATGTCGATACTTAGGTGAACAAAAGTTTTGACACAAGGATCGACGGATCTGCATACAAAATTGTGTTAAAACTTTTTGACCGCCTTAAGTAGGGATTTAGGAGTAGAGTTGGAGAACGAACCATGAAGCGTGTTCCAGTTCCACAAATTAGATGAAGGAAGTGGTGGTTGAATAATCGGTATGAATCACGAAGCCTTGCAGTCAGCACTGAACTGGCCACGGGTTCTCTCTCCGATGTCCTATAAGGGATGCGGAACGAGTGTCTCACTGACGTTGATTCGATAGTCACTGTTACTCGCCCGTATACAGCGGGAACGAAGGTTTTATGGTAGTTAGACATTATACATTGTGCATATATAGAACGTGTACTAGATGCATACTCTACCAATAATTTACCGTACCAGTTAATCCTAGAGGCTATCGGCGGTGCTGCATCTCTCGTGCCCGACCTGTCAGCGCCGCGGCAAATTCCAGATGTAATTCCTTCAATCGAACCCTAGCCTTGATGATGTATAGTTCACCTCACGCTCAGCTATACACACCTCTTTACAAACCATCCACGGATATCATATTTATTGTTCCAAAAATTTGAGCCACCCTTTATTGACCCGGCTCCAGATCAACCCGCGATACACTGGAGTAGTTAGGCATATGCTCGGACTGTGTTTTTTATACCCTTGCTTGCTATGACTTTCCAATTCAAGCATCCCTTGTATCACAGGTTCAAGTGCACACCATCGGTTAACGGAAGAGCTCACTGCATCATGCTGACCGCTGCCTTGCAGCACCGCCTTATTCTTCTCAGAGGATTAGACCGCAGTCAAATGATAGGGTCATGCGGGGGTGGGTGGAAAACAGCGCAATCTCCTGCCCGGGATCGATCGACGAACATGCGCTTTTTCGACCGCTGTTTGCTGTTTTACTGCCTAGCACAAACTGTCATAAATCACAAATGATGCCTATTGTGATATCTTAGCCAATGATAGAGCTGCAGCGAACTCTGCAGATGTCGCATGGCAATGTATTTTCATCGATCCGCAGCTTTGCGGGGAATCCCGGCCGAGGTTGGCTACAAGGGTTCTTGTGCAGTAGCATAGAACAAAAGCTGCAAACGCACCACCAATGACTGTACATTTCTTAAAGTCTTCCCTCGGTACCTCCCGCGCAACATGTATCGGCCGTTCGGAACTATTGATTCTCGGATCCAGATTTGGTGTCTAAGACTTACAAGGATACTGTACTCGGGTACGAAGGTATGGCGCGCGATCACACAAGGCAAAAGTGCCCCAACTTTTGTCCTCCATACGACGAGGAATGCCAAGATCCTCGTCTTTCACCAAGCAGCAAATATTTTTCTGAGAAAACTTCATAGAACAATCTATGATGACCTATTATCACCGCCTTCTCTTTTGGAGTCTCTCTATTATTGTGGTGGAGGTGTAGAATTTTTGTATTTTATGGGGCGCGTCTGACTTCTGGTAGGTATCATCCGAGTACAAGACTATTCTTACAAGGTTTATACACTAAAAGGTTGCACCAAAACCCACCTCAAAAACGAAACCTAAGCAATTGATGTTCTGCTTATAGCTACTTGGGCAGGAGCTAAGTGTCAACCAACGCCATTTCAGTAGCACTAACCGAACATATAATTCTCGAATGAAAGAAAGATTATCCATGAGTTCGGAGGTTGTTATTTCTAAGTCACAAAATATCACTTAATTACTCTACGAACTACTCGAACGTCCACGATAATCCTCACCTCTTCAACCTGGAGAATGGGCTTCCGTGCTCACCAATGTGGACAACCACAACAGAAAGCATGCCTGTAGATTTCCTTTGGGGCCACCAATGATATTGTCGGCTGCAAGTTAAGCACTCGAGTCGAGTACGAGGATTAATTAATGTCCAAAGTGGGGTAACCAATAACCCCCGCAGAACGATGCATGAAGTAGTTTAAGCCTCGCTTTGGCAACCAGTAATCAAGGTAGAATTGAGATTTGCCGCATATCCGGCATCCAATCACCCCTCAAGCAGTAACGTGTAATTAATTATTTTTGGTGAGGATGACTTTTGTGCACGCGTGAGATTGAGAAATCCGGGGTGCAATCTATAGTTCAGATGTGTGACGCAGTTCAAAATAGAGGGGAAAGAAAATCGTCATGTGCCTTTTCCACTTGACCCTAGTTAGCCTCAACATCCCCTTGTTCCCCTTCCGTCTTCTCCGGGTCCACCAATATTCGATGTTCCATTACCGTCAAATCTTTGCTTTACTCTAGTAAATCCATCTTCCATTTTCGCATCTTTTCCAATATTGCGAAACTGCTGATTGCACAAGCAGATATCTCGCACCTGTGCTTTCACCGACACTATCGCATCAAACAGCCATTCGAAGCTTCCTACGCTGCCGTCCCTTCTGACTTCTGAGTTTAAATCAGCTACCAAGACGTAATTAGATCTGGGGGCGGTAATGATCGGTACCTCATCACTGCACCTATTCTTCTGCTGCATCTGGTGATATTTTTGTTCGCATTGAATTTCGACAATCTAACGGAGTCGCAGTTTAGTTGCTTCCAATCGACCCATCATGGGCGTCGATCGAAACCTCACACACTCTGACACCTTGCTCACCGACATACACGCTCGTTCTGATCCTCCGCGGTCCCTCCCCTATAGTCCCACTCTCGACGGTCGATGATCCCGCAATGACAACCCTACCAGCCACGGCTCCATGGATTGTTAACTCAACCGACCCCCTGGTGGTGGAAAGTGGTGGATGTATGCATCTCCTATATTGCTTCCCTCGGTGGTATATGAGCATGTTTGAATCTAGGAACTGACGGACTGGCAGTGATGCTATGGAGTTTTGCCCGATCACACTTTCTGCCTTATAACTCTTACTTCTCCGAGTCATACCTCGCTTTAGCCAACTCTATAATTCCATGCCTGCGCTACGATACCTGTCGATCTAATGATTTCCCGCTACCGCTATGTCTCTCGCAGTAGCTACTCCAAGTGTGATTGGCGCTCTCCATTCCCGTTGCTGGCTTGGCCGACGGGAAAGGACTTAATCTGTCGTACGCTACAGCCGAGGTTGCGGTTCGCCTGACACCTTCTGGATGGGTTGCTGCTCCGGCTCAGGTCAATACTTCTTCGAGCACCTGACGTGGAAGCGAGGCGTATGCCGGCGTAGAAGCCGTGGGGATGAACGGTAGCAGTCACTACGGTAAAAGATCCATTTTTGAATTCCACGCAAAACATGTTAGATAAGAGTAAATAAACACACTTAATTTAAACAAGAATTAAATGTTTTTAGACATTGTGAAACACGATTTTTAGATCAAACAAATTATTGAATTCGAGACTATAAATATCCTCTCACGAGCCACTCTATTTCGGCAACCTTGAGCTGACAACATCAAGCGAAACCGTAAGGAAAATCGATTCCTGACCTTCAAGCTCGTGAATGGTGTCTTGCTAAAACTCTTCCATGTTGTTGTTGTTGTTTAATCATACTGTATTCACTCTTACTAGAGTATGACAGGACCTGAATAACCCCCTCCGCCTCCGGGCGAGCCGGCTAGATGGCGGAGCTCCCCCCCCGCTACCCTTCATCCCCGCTGACAAACGAAAGTTAAGAGATGGACCAGAGAAGAAACGACAAGAAAAGAAAAGAAAGGAAAGAAGAGAACGGATATAACTCCACTGCCGCCTCCCCCCCGCA
>Ga0307514_10000903_pt1 | contig 45791 bp, 49 predicted proteins | sample 16_EM_MG_FD_203088 | JGI IMG/M metagenome (GOLD analysis project Ga0307514, IMG submission 203088) | Populus trichocarpa ectomycorrhiza microbial communities from riparian zone in the Pacific Northwest, United States - 16_EM | ecosystem: Host-associated > Plants > Roots > Unclassified | place...
GAAACAACCTTAAAACCTTAACTTGACCTCCAATTGACCTCTATTACCATAAACCCATTGCTTTCGTGAATTTCGTATGCTTATCTTTTGTAAGTGCTTTCGTGAGTATATCTGCCACATTTTCGTCCGTGTGTATGTAGGAGTAGTTGACTATTCGGCGTTTGTGCAGATCTCGACTATTGTGATAGCAAACGTCAATGTGCTTAGATCGAGCTTTGATGATTCCCATGGTGATTAGAGTGAGAGCACCCTGATTGTCGCAGTTGATTGGCAGCGGTGGTGAGTCTCTCTGAGAACCGTGAATATCCTTTTGCAATTGGAGTAACCATTTCGCTTCTCTGGAGGCCTCCGAACAGGCGATGAATTCGGCCTCGAGAGTTGATATGGCGATGAGGCCTTGCTTCCGAGACTGCCACAAGACTGCTCCATTGCTTGCGAGAAACACATGGCCTCCCTGGGATTTGCGGTCCGCGCTGTCATTAGCCCAATCGGAATCTGAGTACCCTACGAGACTATTGCCGATGTCGATGTCGATGTCGATGCCGATGCCGATGCCGATGCCGATGCCATTGCCGGCGAAGTGTAGTCGAAAATCGGCTGTAGATTTGAGATACTGAAGAACTCTCTTAGCAGCGGTCATATCCCTGGTGAATGGCCGCGAATTGTAACGAGAAAGAGCAGTGACCGCATACGAGATATCTGGCCTAGTTGCAAGTGCTGCATACATTAGTGATCCCACGACTGCTTGATAGTCTGTGATATCTTCCTGTTCCAGTTCCTTCTCCCCCCGATCCTCAGCCAAGTCCAACTTTACATTGGAATCCATGGGCGTCGAGACACCGTGAGTATGCTCCATGCCGAATCGTCTGAGGATTGTGGCGATATAAGCTTTCTGACCGAGACTGATTCTGGTATTATCTCGGTGGATTTCGATGCCGAGGAATTGGCGTGCTGAGCCGAGGTTCGTAATCTTGTACTTCTCTGAGAGTTTCACTTTGACTTCAATCGCAGCGTTGGTAGCAGCATTCGGATATGACATGGAGATATCGTCGACATACAGAAGTATCAGAATGCCGTCGCTGCAGAGATAGAGGTTGGGATCGGCTGAGGACTGTGTGAACCCAAGAGAGAGTAGAAAAGCATTGATATCGTCGTGCCATAGCCATGGAGCTTGTTTAAGGCCGTAGAGAGCTTTCCTGAGTCTGACAATGATCTTTGGTGCGTTGAGACCCTCTGGCCATCCTTCTGTCAAAGTCATATAGATGTCATCATCGTCGATTTCGGGGTTTAGGAAAGCGGTGACTACATCCAAGTGGTCCATATTCCACCCGTATTTCCCGATGAGAGAGATGAGATACCGAAACGTGGTTAGCTTCCCAACAGGGGCATAAGTCTCACGGAAATCCATCTGCTCGTATCCCTTTATGACTAGCCATGCTTTATACCGTGTGGACCCATCAGGATTGTGTTTAGTCTTATAAATCCACTTAGAGCCAATCGGCTTAACTTCTAGTTGCCGTGCTTCCCAGGAGTTGAGAGTGGAGAAGGTATTATTGAGCAGAATCGATGTGCTTTCTTCCTCCATGGCTCTTTTCCAGTGATCTCGTTGAGGGCTTTCCATAGCTTCCGCGTAAGTGGATGGATCTCCAGTGGCTTCAGATGCCGTTAGTGCTTCTGCGGAGGCTTTACCTTGACTTCTTGTGACACGACTCCCTATCGGCGGAGCTGGAGCTGGAGCTGGAGATACTGGCGGTACTTGGCTTAATTTCTTGATTGCTGCAGCCGAGCGCCGGGCAGTCTAATCCTCTCTGCGGAGGAGCCAGCTGTGGGTGATGTTTTCTGCATCTGCTGCCAAACGCTTGGCAGTCTGATCCTCTCGGCGGAGGCGCCGGCTGTGGGCGTTTTCTGCTTCCTCGTCAGGAGCTTCATGCATGTGATATCTGGATCTCTTACCTATCTGCGTAGGTTGACTATCTTGTCCTCAGAGAGGCTCATCTCCGGTATCTATTTCGTCGATATATTCCTCATCTTCTGGTAATCCAAATATGTCGATTTCATTGCTTCGATGCTGACACGACATGTGTGCATTTCTTTCTTCGTCAAAGACGACTTCTGATTGGGCTTTCACCTTCTGTAATTCGGGATCCCATATCCTCCACAATGTCTTTGAATCGTGTGTGTAGCCTACCATCATGCAGGGTTTTGACCTTGGGCCGAACTTGCCCTGGCGGCGTTGAACTTTGGGAATGAGTCTATTGGCGTAGCATCCGAATCGACATAGGTTGTGAAGAGAGGCTTGATGTAATATTTCGTTGCCGTCAGCATCGTGCGTCGGTTTGCCAAATCCATGCAGCATCTCATATGGCGTTTTGTACGGTGCTTGATAGCCATCGTGGTCATTTTTTCTTTTCAGGCCTTCATTCGGTGATCTCTGATGGAGATAGACTGCGGTATTGACTGCTTCTCCCCAGAACTGAATGGGAGGCTGGGAGTCGATCATCATCGCCCGAGCCTTTTCAGTGATTGTACGGATCATTCGTTCTGCAACACCATTCTTATGATGAGCATATGGAGGGCATGGCTCGTATGTAGTACCGCGGGCCGCGAGGACATATCGGAAGGTCTTATTGTCGTATTCTCCTCGTCCATTATCGCACCGGAATCACTTGATCTTGTATCCCATTGAGTCTACTCGGGCCTGAAATGACTGGTAGGTGGAGGTGCAGGTTACGGCTTTCTTATTTGGGAGCAGCCATACGGATGTGTACCTCATGTAGTCATCGATGAATAGTATATAGTATCGATTGTCTCCGAAGGTCGGTGTAGAGAAGGGACCGCACACATCCGAATATACAAGTTCAAAAGGCTTCGTAGTGCACTTGACTGGCACTCTAATGAACCTTTGCTTGTGCTTAACCTGGATGCAGACTGTGCACATTGAATCATCGTGTGTGTATCCGCCAATCAGAGTTTTCATGGCTGTAGGATTTATATGGGCTGATCGTCGGTGCCATAGTCTTGATTCTAAGATTGTGAGAGACTTTCGAGTGGACTTAGTTTTTGCTGCGGTAGGTGCTCTTGGAGGCGAGCTTTCTCTCTTTCTCTTTTTTCCGTTTTCGATAGTCGATGATAGGAGTGCGGTTGTTGTTGCGGGAACTATGATATATATGCCATTGATTAGTTTTCCGGCGAGGGTGCAGGAAGATGGCGAAGTTATGGGGCATTTAGAAGTTATGGAGCATTTTCCGTTCTGAAATATAGTCGTATGCCCGTCCAAATCCAATTGGTTGATCGATAGAAGGGAAAGTCGAAAAGTAGGAGTATGGAGGGCTTCGACTTGATAGCCCTGTATGACATTGACGAAACCATAATGCATGGCGGTGACTGAGTTGTTGTCTCCGGGTTCGATTACTATAGGAAGTGAGAGCTTTTTGAACGTTGAGAAGCTGCAGCGGTCATTGCACATGTGGTGTGACGATCCAGAGTCAATGACCCACTTCGGAGCGGCGTCGGCGGCGTCGGCGGTGGCGGCAGCGAGAGCACAAGCAGATAGTCAGAGTGTATCGCAGTCTCCGGTCGTAGCAAGAGCTGCTGTAGCAGTGGCTTTCTTCACTCTCCACCATTCCTTTATACATTTGTAGGAGACGCAATTGACTTTGATGTGATCTGGGAGCCCGCACTGGTAGCAAATGCGCTCGTCGTTTCCTCTGCTGTTTCCTCCCTCCTGAGTGCGTTTCCGCTTTCTGCATGCATCTGTAGTATGGCTGTCAATTTTGCAATAGGTGCACTTACTCTCGTGACTATCTCCGCTTCCACCGCTTCCACCGCTTCTACCGCTTCCACCGCTTCCACCGCTTCCACCGCTTCCACCACGCCCACCGCACCCACCACGTCCACTGCGCCCATGGCCTCGACCTCGGCCTCGGCCACGGTAGCCGCCATGCTGGGAAAATAGGGCGGCTCCTGTGGATGCATCTCCAAGTTCCTTGGTAAGGCCAGTTGTAGTTTCTTCTTCTAGGAGGTCGTGCATTGCTTCTTTGGGTGTGGGCAAGGGTCTTCTATGCTTCAGGACCATTAATATCATCGCATACTGTGATGGCAATGATGTTAATATTTGCGTGCGGAAATCGCGATCGGTGATTGCATCGTCTGTATGGTCTAATTGTGTGCGGTAGTTACTGAGCTTGGTGAAGTATGCTTTAAGTGGTTCGTCCTCCTTGGGTTGGCAAGCACGGAACTGGCGAAGGATGTCCTGTCTGCCGATATAAGATCCGGTGGTGTCCAGGCTGGTTTCTAGTGTATTCCACATCTCGAGAGGGTTTCTCATTCCCTTGACGATGCACCGTACTTCGAGGGAACAGGAAAGTCTGATCATAGACGCAGCTTCGGCTTCCTTAGCCTTCCAATCATCATAGTTGTCATTGTGGTCGAAATCAAGGGGCTGCGGTTCAGGATCATCTCCGGTGACGATTGCATATGCTTTCATGGCTGACAGGATGAGTATCATGTCGTCTTTCCATTCGTCGTAGTTTGTGTGAGTGAGCTTAGGAATGTCGCCCCACCTGGTTTTGTTGAAGGCGGGTTCAGAGGAAGTTATCGAGGAAGACATCGTGAGATCGTGGAGATGGTGTTGAGGTTTAGGGTTCTTTTTTAGAAATCGTGAGAATAGGATTTTATATGGTAGCGATAGCCGGGCTCATAACCTGTTGAAATACTGATTGCTAGAAGCTTGATTCTACTATCTAAGAGGGCCACAAGGCCATATATATACGGTACGAGCATGTACGTACTCATCTAAATGCAGAGACGGCTGAGCTCTGTCAGCCCGTCTCAGAACATCTCCATCAGCCCGTATCAGAGGCAGCCCCGTCAGCCCGTATGAGAGCCAGCCCCGTCAGCCCGTATGAGAGCCAGCCCAGTCAGCCCGTATAAGATCTATTTATGCAACACTTGTGGTTTGCTGCTTTCATGTACAAACGGTGTAAGGAAATGGTTCCAAACCCCCCCTCTCTCCTTCTATGATCAGTATACACACTACACAAACACATGAGTCTTCCTCTGTGCAATAGCCCAGAGAGGGCTAGTTCCGTGTGCGATAGTAGGCAGAATTTACAATATGGTTGGCTACCGCTACAGTTGGTTCGTCTTCTGGTTGCTATCTTGGAGCTGAAGAACACGTGGTTCGCTTTATGATTGGAATGTTGGAGATGCTCTATGATATTGAATTGGCGTGGGGTCTAACCGGTCAACGGTTTTGGTATTTCAAGAGGGCGCAGTAGGGCGCGATGACGGACTTGTTCGATTAGAAGAGAAAGACTTATTCGTTCCGGAAAGCGTTGGCGGGGAGGAGACCGATTACTCTAGTGCAATAAGGCGGAGAATCGAAGGAAATGCGAAAGCAACCGGAGTGGCCGAGGCGGCTCTGTCCAACGTCTGGAGTCTTCGGACTGGTTAAAAATGACGCAGTGCACAGAAACGCCTCGTTACTTTTTCGACTCGTCTCTTTCCGCAGTGCATGCATGCACCTTGCATAACCAATATGGACGGCTTCTTCTATTCGTTCTCAAGACACCAAATTAGAACCACTCAATGTCATCGACAGATAAATCTCAAAAACCAACCAACCTGAAACTTCCGATAAGACTCATACCAGTGAATCGAACTCGATGGAACTACCCCACATTTTCAAAGTTCAAACCAACGATGCCTAGCGTAGACGTAGCACAACCTAGCATTGGAGTATCGCTTTGATGCCTTGTATCCCTAGTTGTTGGGTCTTTTGCTTTAATGTGTATATGAAGTTTCCATTCGCCAGCCTCGAATTCCATTTTCAAGCTGAGTATATACCGTGTGCTTTTGGAATTGCTTTTGTCGGATTGAGTTAACAGAGATGGTGACCTAGCATTTTTCTCCCTCCACAGTCTAAATACCGGGTCTATATCAACCAGAGTCGCATCCCCAGTAACTACTGCACTCTACCACCCATACCACCCCATAACACACAATTGGCAACCGAAAATCTTCAGAAGTCGAACCTCCTCCCCCATTTCAGGTTAAGCACTCGATTTGTAGCTATACCAACCGACCAGTGTGCGAAATCTGCTCCTACCAGTGTTCGAAGGATGTTGGGGTGGATCACATGTCTCGTGGCTCTCCTCACTACCACGAACTTCTGGCTCTCCCGCTACAACATGAGCGCGATCGCCTCCGTGATAGCGCTCGTCGCTGCCTCACTCTTTCTGTGGGCCGGATACAACATGACTGCGGAAGACGACTTTGAATCCATTGCTGTTGGCCTGAAACACCTGGCGGAAGGAGAGCAACCCATTGTAGAGTATACCAACCTACCTTGTTTACGTTTGCTTGGCTTGGTAGGCTAAAAATTGCAGCATTGTGGTTATTCATGGGCTTAATGGGCACTGGAAAAAAACCTGGACCGCCAAAAATCAAGCGTTTTGGCCCGAAGACTTTCTGCCTAACGTAATACCCCGGGCTCGAATTTTCTCCTACGGCTACGACGCAAACACCCATGGCGCACACAAGCTTTCTTTGATGAGTTTACCAGATCAGGGATCAACCCTTGTGAGCAAGTTAGCTACTTTAAGGAGGCAAACCAAGGTATAACTGGCCTTCAGTCTGGCTTTAGGTTCATTAATCTCAATTTATTAGACTGAGACACGACGTCCCATCATTTTTATTGCCCATAGTTTGGGTGGATTGGTTTTGGAAGCCGTATGCCGAACAAATTTTCGCTGTGATTCATATTCAACGTTAACTCACACCATGGTAGGGCCTCCTCCACGCCAATACCCGCGGAGAGGGGGATCTCGATGCCCACAAGGAAATCAAGCTCTCTACCTACGCCATTCTCTTCATTGGCTGTCCACATCAGGGCGGAACTGCTGCGTGGTATGGGAAAATGATCGCACTTGTCGCATCGTGCGTCACTCGCACCAATTCAATGATTCTTCAACATCTCCAGGTGAACTCCGAATGGCTTCGAGAACACGGGTCCAACTTTATGGCCATCAGCAAAGATCTTGAGATGACATTCTTCTACGAAACATATGCTACAAAACTCCTTGGACCAATCACAAGTCATGTATAGCCTCCCAAACTTTTGCAATCCTATAATATTGATATACCATACGTTGAACTAACACCTTTAGTAGATAGTTCCTCAATTCTCGGCGATCATTGCTGGGAAGCAGAATGCAGAGGCCATTCCTCTTCAAGGGGATCATAAAAGCATGGTCAGATTTTCTTCGCCACAAGATCCAGGATTCCAAACAATCGTTGGAAAACTGCAAATATTAATTGAGGACATGCCTAAGTGGAAAGCATCTCAGGGTCGGTAATCTGTGCGTTGATGAGATATTTTCCGGCACTTTTGGCTTCAGCAACTAACGAACGACCAATCTTAGATCAGAAATTAAGTGGAAGAGAGTTCGAACCAGCGTTTATTCCTAAGGACTTCGAGGTTTCTTTTTGGCTGTACACAATGAATGAAAATTTTTGCGGTAGAGAGACTGAGAGACAGAAGCTGTGCGAGATCTTGAAGACGAAACCGCGGGAAGATCATATCTCTTCCGGAGACCTAGGGAAGGACAATATTGGACGCAGTAGTGTTGTAATCTGCGGCCAGGGTGGAGTGGGCAAATCGCAGTTGGCCTTGATGCATGCTCACGAGTTCTCAAAGAAGGCGTACACCTCCGTCTTATGGATCAGCGCCAATACCAAGGCCACCATGGATGCTGATCTATCCAAGGCAGCAGAATCAATTGCCAATCATTACTCCGCAAAACCGCAACGAACCTATCAACAGTTCGCACGTATATTGGGAATCCCTGAAGAGCGGGGTTCTTTCCCTAAAAGACGTCCCACAACATTGAACCGAGACATTGTTAGAAAATGGCTTGCAATCCGAGAAAACCACAACTGGCTCGTCATCATCGACAATAGTGATCGTTTCATCGAAAATACAACTCAGCCCGAAGTCCCTGAAGTTGATTTTCTACCCAGCACAGGAGGGAGTGTCATTGTTACCACAAGGCTAACAGAGCGTGCTCCTATGAAGACTATCGAGCTAGAAGAGGTGGACGCCGAGACTAGCCTTAAGCTATTATTGGGAAGCGCAGGGCTGAACAAGGAGGAGCTAGAACCGAATAGTATGTGAGGCTTCTAGTTATCCCTACAGCACCTTCACTAGCACACCTAACCCAGAGCAAGCAGCGAAAGAGCATCCTTGAGCTAATGCGAGTCTCAGTAATCGCTGAAGCAGAGAATCTCGTTGAGAAGCTCGGTGGCCTTCCAATTGCCCTCGACCAAGCAGGTGCCTACATCAAAGCACGAAAAATGGGCTTTGCCGAATATCACGATCTATTGGAGCGCCATTTCAAGAACGTTGCTGCGAGGGGAATTGGCGTGTCTGTTTCGTGGTACAGACAGGGTGCATTCTATTCAACTTGGGAAATCTCATATCAGGACCTCAAGGAACGATGTCCAATTGCTTTGGAAATTCTACTCTTGTGCGTCTTTCTCGATAACGTTAAAATTCCAGAAGAGCTACTATATCGAGGATTAGGCTATGGTATCTCTTCCATCCTGCCTCCATAGCATGAGCACAGTTAATCAGATTTGTGACAGATGAAATGGTTCTAGTGGAGGCCATCGGTATGGCAGTCTCATATTCCCTCTTGAAACGCACAAAGAGCGACGATCCTCGGTTTACCAACCATACCAACACTCTCACAATGCACCCATTGCAGCAAAAGTCGGCGAAGAACCAGCTTTCCCAAGAAGACCAACAGCTATACACGAAAAAGGTCATGGCAATGATTTCCTCGGCTATCTCAATTCACAGAGAAAAGCGGAAGGATAATGATTGGGTATTCAACCAACAAATTGAGCCACACCTATTTGCATGTCGTGACAATCTGGAAACATGCCTGAAGGATGTCACGTTAGATATTCCGTTTGCCCTCTCCGCCCACAGCCTCGGGGTTGCGTTAGACGACCTTTCACTCTACCAACTCGCGGAGCTTCCGTATCGAAAAGCCCTAGAGAGTCTCCAACAAGCCGAGAGCGAAGAACTCGACAGCCAAGAAACCAACCTTGTCAAAGTGATGCGTTCCCTAGGTAACAATCTCAGCTACCAGTCACGCTACAAAGAAGCACTTAAATTCCTTGAACCCATCCTCAAAATCTATGAGCAGCCCAACCGTAAAAAAACGGGGGTATACCTTGCAACTGTGTACTCTATCGGGTTGATCTATCGTTACCAAGGCGAGTACGACAAGGCTCTGGAGGCATACAAAGTAGTCTACGACGGAAATGTCAACCTACATAATAACAAAGAATGCACTGGAGCTCTAGAGGCGCTGAGTGAAATGGGCTACGTTCACCTTGTGAAACGAAATCTCGACACCGCACAGGAATTTCTCGAAGCCGCCTTTGAAGGATATAAGAAGAGATTTGGATCAATGCACCCGTTTACTTTGACTGCAGTGCACTTGGTTGCCTCGGTTTACCTGCGTCGGGGGAAATACGATGATGCACTCGACTGGTACCAAGTGGCACTCGCCGGAAGGGAGGTAAAGCTTGGGAAAGAGCACCTTGCAACTTTGGCCACAGTTGGTGGAATTGCAGAGACACACATAGAATTAGGAAGGTATCAGGAGGGGCTTGAAGGATACCAGAGGGCATTAGACGGTAGGAGAAAGGCCTCTGGAGATAAGTCAATGTGGACACTGTCAGCAGTCCACGGTGTCGGTACTGCTCTTAAGGGTCTAGGCCGATACGCAGATGCATTGGAGTGTTTTGAGCGGGCTTTAGAGGGCAGAAAGGAGATATTGGGATTGAATCACTCGCAAACGTTGGAGACTATTGATCAATTGGAGGAGGTGCATAGGCTATTAGCATAAGTGGGCGATGCTAAGCCCGATCGTGTGAAAAAGCTTTGAAGGTGTGAGAAGGAGGAGTCTGTGGGAGGCGGGCAAGTGGAGGGACAATTGCACTGTATTTTATGCATTCAAATGAGAGATGACCGACTCATTTTATTGCTGTTCCATACGGTTAGCTATCCGGGTCTGGTTGCAACTTGGGAGCCTCCGTACCTCCGAATCACAATTCTGAACCCGTTTACATTGGAATACCGGCTACAGATGCGTGAAGAGCGGCCTCAATATCCATCTACTGCCCTGTGCTACATATTTATGGGAATCAAGCTACATGAATCAAAATTAGCATTATGTTAGGGGGCTGTTAGGCGTGAATATCAAGCTTCTGAGTGACTTGATGCTGTCCCAGTGCCGGAACCGTAATTCCGTTCTCTCGAAGGACCTACTTGCACCCGCCAAAGCCAATTCACTCATTCTAAATACCATCTCAAAGCCCTTGGGTGTAGTATTCCCTGTTGCTCTATCTCTGCTAGAGCTTCCACGGTGGACAACCCAGATTATCGCTTACACGCTCGGTATCCTTCAATTCGTATCCTTTCCTATCGGGTATAGTGCGAGCAAGTATCCTTTCCTTTAGGAATAATTGAGTACATTAGGGGTCTAAGCAGGCTTACGGCCAGCCAATCAAAGTTTTTGCCACACGACGATCTTTTATTCATACTATGCCTGAAAGGAAAGGATACGAATTGAAGGATACCGAGGGTTAGGGGATAATCCTAAAAGGGAACTTTCGGAACCTTCGGAATCTCAGCATACTTTTGACACCATCGTCGCCAGCACCATCATCTCCGTTAACATCACCCCACCTCCATCCCACTAACATTAGTCACATTCAGAGCCTGGGTTGCCACCGTACGTTTTCCCAGTGTACGCAGAAAATTAGTGATGCCTCTCTTCACCAGTACCGGTGGCACACTCAACAACGGTGACCCGGTTTGTCGAGCTTAGTGGGGCTGGATGACTGTCATAGAGTTACCAAAGTTGACAAGCTTCTCAACGCGGCGGTAGCCTACCTCTCAAAAGATCCAAGATATGATAAGGATCGTGTCCACCTCCTGGATCGTTGTAAAGTGCGGAATACTTTAAAAGTCAAGACATCTCCTGGGCCAGATCTCACTTGGGAATCATTCGCCATAGCTTTCCGTAAACGCGCTTCAACAGGAACAACGATATCCAATAACCTAGATCGCCCAGTTCTCATCTCCTTGGTCCCTCGCAGTAATGGAACCCGCCGGGATCTAAGTCTTCGCAGAAAGGAGATATCGCTGCAAGTTCACAGAATGCATAAGCCCCTCGCAACAAAGGAATTCACACGGGATGTCAACTACGCAGTAGAAGCAGTGCTACTCTAAACGAAATGACAGAATGAAAGTTACTCCCTGAAAGCCCAAAATTCTATAACTATCTATAATGTATAGAGTATCATGAATGCTTTAATTCTACGCAGAACTAACCTCGGACAATATTTTGCAACGCGCCACTACGATGTTCGCGAAATACAATAGTCCGATGCAAGGTGGACCAAGGGACCGGAAATTCAACCTAAAGAACCCTCCGTCTGGGCTTACAAGCTACAACTAAGAGAATTTGCTGTCCTCAGTATACGTCGAAGCCCTGTTTGGTAACAGTTATTGTAGGAACCAGTTATACACGTGAGGGAAATGGTTCGGAAACGTTGCCAACACATTCATCGCAAAGACACTGTTATGCAACCGAAGAAATCAGCCCTCATATTTCTCAACAGTACATATGTCGTGATGTATCTTGTATGAAAGGAGAACCCTAAACCCCTAAACCCCAACCACTGATGGTGAAATAGACTTGGGAACCGGGTCCAAGAAATGCGTACAATCCAAGATATCGAAGGGAATCGAATAGTCTCGTCGAGCCAATGCCTGCGGGTTCATCATCGTGGCTGTCAATGGTTTAGAGCGTAGTTAAAGGCTACTCAAGCCTGTCAAGCGTTACCTTTCATAAATCCTCTAGCCGTGCTCCACCAAACCCTCATACTTCTAGAATACTCTTGGATTACCAAAGCTGTCAGCTACTTAGGTTATCTCCCTTATTACAAATAACTCAACTGGACCACATATTAAGCCTCACTTTTGGTCGCGCAGGCTGGCTTGGGCAGCCGCGGACATCGCCTTCACTATTGAAATTGCCCCGCACCTTGTGAGTCTTCAATACTTGTATCTTGGCGACGAACAAGCATGAAACTGACTGTTTAATATGTTTTCGTATTTCCCGGGGCCCGGAGTTCTTTGTTCTTACCCATTACGGCTCACGATTCCGAAGCATCCACGCTAGTTGCAGGTCCGGGCAACATATACTGATTCTCGCAAGGCGCAGTCGACACATAAAGCCGACAGCCGAAGATTCGCTACTCGGACCCTGTTTTCGGCAAGCTTATTTCAACTTCTTTGATGAGATTGACATAGACTTCAAGGGTAATCTTTATTTCACCCTCTTAGCCTGGGGGCATCCTAGAACAACAGTAGGTCATATTGCGTGAACTAGAGAGAAGTGTTCCGTTCAGTTGGGCCTCCAAATGCCGGAAATGAGGGTCTCACGGCCCTCCAATCAACAACCTAAAGCAGTTCGTCTTTCCATACCATCACGGCTCATAAAACACCTGCCTATGTACTCACCGTACATAAGGAGTACGAGCATATCGTTCTGTAGGTTACTCGTAAATAATGCGTCTCCGTTTATCAGTTCCATGAAACGAACCCGCTGCATCCAAGTCTACGGTCGACTTCCAGAACAGGGTTGGTCAATACGAGGTCGTAGGATCGCGCTTACCTCCAACACAAGCAAATAGGGGCTAGGACTAAGACCCCTCTTTTGATAGACGATTAGAGTGCACAGCCCCTTCATTCACACTACTCTAGCCGCGTCACACGAACCCAGGAACCAAATCTCTCCCCTGACGTTGCTTATTCGCGTGTAACCAATAAAAACTACATCACCAAACCACGAAACAGCCACTGCAGAAAGTTGAAACTACACACATGCATCCATTAAAACAGCAATACAAAACCCTAAACCACCTATCACAAACCCCGCACAATCATCTATAACATAACAACACCAACCACACCTGCCGCCAACGCCGCACCCATGCCCATAACCTTAGCTGCCGACCCGGACTGCTGTGCAGTCACACCAGTCCCGCTCGGCGCCGCACCCCCATTCGTCGCCGTAGCAACCACAGACTGCGCGCTCTTGAGTTCCGCAGCCAGACTGGACTTAACACTCTTAGGCAAATACGTCTCCGTTGCAATGTATTTCGTCATGATGCTGTTCATGTCGGAGTACATCTTTGTGTACGCAGGGTCGGTAGTAATTGCGGCGGCATCGGTTGCGGTTGGGAGCTTAGCAGTAGCTATGTAGGATGTCACCTCGGAGATGATACCGTTCTGGAAGTCGCTGAAGCCCGAGACCGTCTGGAATTTATTGTATACTGACATCAGGGTGGAGACTGCGGGGTTGTCGGTTAATTGTTGTAGTGCGTTTAGGTCCAGCCTACAAAAGTTAGTTGAGGTGCAGAAAGAGGAGGAGGGGGGGTGAACAAACCCATTAACGGTGAGGGCCACGAGGGCAAAGGGGAGGAGGTTGGTGAAACGCATGTTGACTAAGTGAGTGTAGTTTTTTGGAAATGAAGAAAGGTGATGTAGCGACTGCTGTGATGTTTGGAGGTGGGAAGAAGAGGAAGGACGGAATGGGGAGATCTTATATGTACCCTGTGAGACACTACTGGGGGGATGATTCGTATTCAACGCACCCCGCTAACCCAAGACTTCAAACAACCAGTCAGCGGAGATGTGCGTGATACGTGCTCCGCGCGTCCCGGGCAATGCTGCGTGCTTGTCCTACCATGCAAAATGCAAGCGAACGGACTTAGGTGAGAAGTGTGTTTAGTTATCTGACCGGGTCGACATATCGGAGGTAGAAAAATGTGGCTGAGTGACTCTGCCACGGGTCATCGTGTCGTTTTAACGGCCACTTGCGAATCAAGACATCCACAAACCTGCATGACAAAAAACCTTCAATGAAATCCTCAGGGCTGTTCCTGATGCGCAGCATGTGATCGCCATGAAAGAACCTTAAATTAAATTAATTGTACGAGTTCACCGGTCAGGGAGTCAGGAGTGGTAATCACTAGTGGCGCTTCATACTCCCTGTTCTCATACAAGTGATCTGCCTACATTCTGTTCCAGCGTGCAGGATCTCTCGTTGCAGATTTCTGCACTCAGGATGTGGAACGTACGTGAGCTCTTCAGTCGTGGGAATCAATATCGGAACCATACATGTAAGTCTAAAGTTTGCAGCTGAGTACAGCTTCGAAGCGAGACAGTTAGCGAGTAGATTGTTGAAAATCTACAGCTTCACCCGCCAATTGGTCAATTCGAAAGTACTTTCATTTCTACACCCGCAAACAAGCGAAAACATATCGCTATCAATACCTATACACCCCACCCAATCCATTTCTCAAAACTACAATACCCCTCCCCCACACCCCACACCCCACCTCCTAAACCTCCCGCTCTCTATCTCTAACAACCGCCTCCAACTCCGCAATCCTCTTCTCCAGTTCTGGAACCTCTCGAAGCTGCATCTCGAGCTCTTCCTTCTCACTACACCCATCATTAGCCTCACTCCCACGTATATTGGGAGAATGGGAAACAAACTCTTCAAGCGCCAACCGCTTCTCCGCATCCAGTTTTGTAAAGACATAATTCCCCTGCCCATCGAACTGCAGGATATTCTCATGATATGTCCACAGGCTTTTGCGGTGGGAGACAGTGATGAGCGTGATGCCTAGCGCCTTTGCGGTTTCGTACAGCGTCTTTTCGGTCGCGAGGTCTTGCGAGGACGTACATTCGTCCAATATCGCACTATCACCACCATTAGCATCCTCCCTTTCACCTTTGGAATCTAGGGGGAGGTACTATCTCGGCCGATGATAAAACAGCCTCGCCATTCCCACCCTCTGCTGAATCCCACTACTCCACACTTCCCTCCACTCCCTCTCCGCCTCCCACCCAGCCCCCTGCATATCCACGATATGCCCAATATCAACCGTCCGCATGATCTGCATCAGATCGTCGTCTGTCACCCCGCGTCGTGACATTTCCATCCTGCTTTCGGGGTAGATTATCTGCTGCCGCAGTGAGCCGCGCGAGATGTACGGGCGCTGCGGGATGTAGAAAATCTCTTCCGGCGGGGGCTTCCGGACCTCGCCGCCGTACACCGGCCACAGACCGCCCATGATCCTGAAGAGCGAAGATTTGCCACAGCCGTTTGGACCGACAATGAGGAGGTGCTGGCCAGGTTTTACGGAAAAGGTGAGGGAGCGGACGAGCACATCGCCGTTGGGGGAGACGATCGGTACGGAGATGAATTCGATGTCTGAGCTTTCGGTTATTTTTCCCCGCCCTGAGAGGATGGATGCGTTGGCTTCTGTTGATGCTGAGGAAACAAGTTTCTTTTCGAAGTGTCCGCAGTGGATGTCTTCGATTACATCCAGCAAGGAGGCGACTCGAGAGGTGTACCCAGCTAGCTCAGTGATTTCCTTGTACGAGAACATTACTCGTCCGAATGCGTCGGACGAGGAGAGGAGCAGGCGGCGGTTGGTGACGAAGCCTTCGGATCGATCTCCAAGTGTTACAGCGGTGGCGCCAGGGATCTTGAAGAATACTGGCATTGAACAAAGGATCAAGCCTAACGCTCCCCAAAAGTATTTTATTACAAAGTCTTCCATCATCCCGTGGTACAGCCGGCGGCGGAGGATGTAGTTGACGTGCTTGATCAACGTAAAGTAACCTTTGTCGAGCGTTGTTTTCTCAGCTTCATGGCCGGAGTAGAGCGCTATTTCTTCCGAGTTGTCGATAAGGCGGCTGTGTGAGAAGCGGAATTCGCCTTCGAGACGGGCTTCGTCCGCAACGTATCTTCCGAACGGAGGTGTAAGGACGCGCATAACGTTCGCCGACACTTGGACTAAGAGTGCCATGGCGAAGAGTCCCTCGCCGCCTACGTTGCGTGAAAGCTGCCAGTTGTAGATACACATGTCGAGCATCGGTTTGGCTATGTTCGAGTAGAGTTCCGCCAACGAGTTTGAGAACTTAGATACGTCGACGGTGATAAGTTGGTCCGCGTTCTTGATCCTATCGTCGAGATTTCCTAGCGCGTAGAAAGTCATCTTGGAGAGGTAACGATCGTGGATATGTTGCGTCAACCGCGTCCGATATTGCAGCGCCAGCTTGCATTGGTGGTAGGAAAGCTATTCCGCTCATCATCAGCCTACCGACTCCTCCACCAGAGAGGAAAGCGAACCATAGAATTCGTAAACGTCGCCGGAACAGCCACAGCCATCCACCACACAATCCCCCACAAAAACTCCCTCCCCTTCCCTCTCACAAGCGCACTCACAAGCTTGCCGTCCAGCTCCGCCACATACAGACTTATCAACGTGCGTATCACCAGAAACACCGTGTGCGAGATCAGCAACCGCATCTCCTTACTCCTCACCCCCGGAATCACAACCTTCAACAGTCGGAATAGGTTCCGGAAGAACTCCCGGTTGAGCTCAACTTTCCGCTGCTGCCCGACAAAGTCGGGAGAGCTTGTTCGGGACGGTGACGCATCTTGCTGTCGCTGACGAGCGGCTGCAGCCTTCTGCTCGTTGATGGCGTTGCGCGTGCGGTTGATCAGAGCGATGAAGAGGGTTAGGTAAATGGCGCGCGAGATGTTGGTGCGGTGCTTTGAGTAGGTGGAAGAGGCGTGCTTGAGAAGGGCGGAGAGCGAGCCGTCGGATAGTAGGGAGAGTTTGGATTGCGCGGCCATTGCGGCAAGGAGCCGGAGGACGGGTTATCAAGGTATCAATGGCGGTGTACGACTGTGGAGGGTGAGGAAAGTTGAAGATCAGGTCGCAGAGCTGGCGACAGGTTGATCGTTACATGTGGTTGAGGTCGTCGCGCAACTGGCATGTGACGCAGGCCGAGGCACACGGTGACGCGGTGACAGTGAGGCTGAACAAGAATGAAACAATCTTGAAAATAAATGAATATCTACGGTCAATTGAGAATCAAGCGAATAGTTCAAGCCATGTCCGGTAGAGTACAAGTAGCGACTCCTTGAACGCCTGAGTCAAGAGCACCTGTACATAAAGCTTTCCTCGAATGAGAAGGTGGTGATGTTCTCCACACAACTAGAAGCTACTAAGTACTACGTCACCACCAGGCACCCGATGAGTAGCGAAGTTGGAAGCGGATGAATTTATGGTGCATGGGGAACAAGCTTCAACTTCTACGTACGAGACGCGGCTCTGCCAAAGCGGGGCGGTGATCCCCCCACCAAACGTGTTTCGTCAAACCAAGGGCGTCGAATCGGAACCAGAGAGAAAGACTTTTCGAGAGATAAGAGCACCGATCAGCGACCATAAGAACTGCCGGTACTCCCGCGACCGACAAGGAGACAGACAGACAGATACGCGTTTCTGCCTCTATACACCAACAAACTCCGAGTCGCACACATCTCATTCCACTCCACTCCTGCGATAGACTAAATACCAGCGGCGATCTGCATACTCCATACTCTAACCTCACGGCTCTCTCAATTCTGCTCCTTGTGTCCCTCACTTAATCCCTCGCCTATTATCACAAAGTCGTCAACGCCATCCAATCCAGCAATTTCAGAATCCAATGGCTCTACCACACCGTACCGTGTATGGAATGTCAAATGTACGTCCATTCTCTCCATTGTACTTGACGCGTTTCGTGTTTTGCTGTTCTCCGCCATTCTTCTGAAAGATGCTGTCTTTTTGCTACACTACCTACATTTGCCCTACCCCTCTCTTTCCCCGGTCCTACGATTCTCAGCAAACAATTGGAGACTCCTGGCTATCGGCGATTCGGCACTACATGCGCTAGACCTTACCCGTTTCGCCTACGGGGGACAGCCGAGGGCAAAATTGAGATGAGATTGAGGACGAGGAATGGGAGGGGTTAAAGATATATGAGGGATTACAGATTCCCATAAAACGTTGAGCTTGATCCTTCAAGGTTCCAGCGGTCAAGGTTCCAGCGGTCAAGGTTCCAGCGGCCATTCTTACCGACCATGGCGTTCCCTCGGTATGAAAACGAAGTTGAAAAAACCAAACAACCTTCTTGTATCGCCCTTTTACGTCACTTGTGGTTTGTTCTGCACCAGCGAAGCTGGAAACGACAACTATACATCTCGTCTTTCGGCGTGGGCAAACAGAGACCCAGGATTCATTCGTGTCATACGGTTACTCGCGCACGCTACATTTCCCCGACATCTTAAACATCGGGAGCGTTGGACTTTCCTCTAGAGGACTGCAAAGTGGAAGAGAGCCGAAGCAGGTTCCCTTCACGATCCTGGTTGAAGTTGGATCCGTCTCTTGCTCGCAACTGAAGAAACTTGGCTGCATCATCGAGTCTGAGATTGCACAAGAGAAAAGAAAAATACTCCGAATCTCGATCGCCAGACCCCTGATCTCCTTCCCCTTCGAGAGGTTGAGTTGCACCCGAGGCTCGGTATTCGCAGCGCAGAGATTTTTCCGTTGACTCGACTCCGAATTCTTCTGGTCTTATTCGGACCGTTGAACAGCAAACGGAACCGCACCGCGCTTTACTCTTGGCCAACGGAACCAACCGGGACGTAACCACATGGGTCATCGGTTTCTATTATCACCCCACAAGCGCTACGAAAAAATTGAAAGCTGTCTCCCCGCCTTTTTTAGGGTGACCGAACTCCACCAAGGGACGAAATTTGAACGAAAGAACCTGCGCAGAAAGCCGGTGCAGAAGCCCTGACCCTATTCGGCAGAATCAACCGCCTCAAGCCAGTCGATTTCTTGCAGTAACGAATCCGCCAATTGCCCGGTTATCTGCTTCAATTGCGGGAAGATCTCAGACAGGATACATAGAGGCTCTATCTCTGCACGCCTTATCGACGAAGCAGACTTTTCGGAATATCACGCGACCCTCGGACTGCATTCGGAGCTGTCCAGTCCGCCGTGCGCCTCACCTACGTCTCCCCCTATTTCACCTCGTCTCCATATTGCCATTGCCCATCGTCCCCCATTTGCGTTGTTTGTTGTTTGTTTGCGCACCTTACCACGACCAACGATTTCGAGTCTTGCCCATAGTTTCGACATCATACACCGCCGAGTTGCCACTGGTTGTTACCGGAAAACTAAACAGCTATAATTGATCGCCATTCTACATTCTACACTTGGATCTAGCGCACGGAGCCCTCCATATAGCTTTAATATCACTTCATCTGCATCTCTCCCAAACATCAACCAGACCTCTATCTCCTTTCTGCACATTCTACTTCTCACTTTTGCATCCGCTTTTATATTTCATAATGATTGGCCACGTTTTCTGGATGAATAGCTCTATCGGGGAGAACGGCGACGAGCTTTTACACGTGACGTGGGGAACTAACATTCATGATGCACAGCTCGACGATTCACAGATATGCGTGGTAATGGTTGGTCTTCCGGCGCGAGGCAAATCGTTGATTGCGCAAAAGAGTCAGTCCCCGTTCGTCCAATGCAACAGCAGCAGTTGATACTAATTCCTACAGTTGTTCGGTACCTGAAGTGGCTCTCCATCAACGCCAAGAGCTTTAACGTTGGATCCTATCGTCGTGCAGACACCCCGCAGCCATCGGCAGAGTTCTTCAATACCGGTAACACCCAAGGAGAGCGCATGCGACGAGCTGCCGCCGAAGCTGCCGTTTCCGACATGCTCAAATGGTTCGGAGAAGGTGGTCACGTTGGCGTTCTAGATGCAACCAACTCTACAAAGGCTCGCCGTGCATGGATCAAGCAGCAGTGCGATGCCAAGGGGTACGAATGCCTGTTTGTCGAGAGCAGATGCGACGACGAGAAGCTAGTCCTCAACAATGTCCTCTCAGTCAAAACTTCGTCGCCCGACTACGTTGGCCAAGATCCCGAGGATGCGGTTAAAGATTTCATGGAGCGCATCCGAAATTATGAGAAGGTGTACCAGTCGGTTGAAGTCAACGAAGATGTCACATTCGTCAAGTTAATCAATGTGGGAAGCCAAGTCGTCATCAATTCTGTTCAGAATTACCTGCAGACGAGGATAATATATTTTACTATGAATCTCCACATCGCCCCGAGGTCAATCTGGTTATCTCGAGTAAAATATGCACGCACCCGTTTATTCGGAATATGCTAGCTAACAACAGCGATAGCACGGTGAATCGGTATTCAATGTCCAGGGCAAGATCGGTGGAGATGCCGACTTGTCGGAACGCGGATACGCCTACTCACGCACGCTTCCAGAACTTGTCGCTAAGTCTGCCGGGAACACGCCGGTGACACTGTGGACATCGACTATGAAGCGAACAATCCAGACGGCGCACCACCTGAAGTACCCCAGGAAGCAATGGAAAGCTCTGGACGAACTTGACGCAGGAGTCTGTGATGGCCTGACATACGAAGAGATTGAGCAGCGGTACCCCGAAGACTTCCGAGCTCGTGATGACGACAAGTAAGCTTCCCCACATACGCTCAATCTCAGTTGCTGATGTAATTAGATACAACTACCGCTACCACGGCGGCGAGTCCTACCGTGACATCGTGATCCGTCTCGAACCCATCATCATGGAAATGGAGCGCGGCGAGAACATTATGGTGGTAACTCACCAGGCTGTGTTGCGGTGCATCTATGCATACTTCATGAACGTCCCGCAAGACCAGTCTCCGTGGATGGAGATTCCCTTGCACACTGTGATCAAGCTCACACCGCGGGCGTATGGCACGCAGGAAGAACGGTACCCCGCTCCCTTCAATCTTATCCTAACTTACTTTCCCCCACTAATACACACTAGCTTTAAAGCTGAGATCCCCGCCGTCTCCACGTTCCGTGCCAAATATGCATCCGCAAACATGGGCGCCGGCTCGTTGGACGTCTCATCGGTCACAGCAAAACCTATCCCTAGGGCCCAGCTGGACGGCGTGGTCGAGGCAAAGGATGACATCATCGCCGAGGTGGTGGCCGCAAAGAGAGAGATTGAAACAGCCAACGGGGTTGCGGAATAGAGCATTCATTCGTTCCACTTTTTGTAGTTCCGCATAGCCTACGGTTGTGGATTTTTGCACTTTTCATGCGGTGTTTTGTACGTAGTTGTAGGGGTGGCGTTCGGAGGCGCAGTACAAAGTACAATACAAACGGATTGTCCTCGGGTAATTTCGTCTTGGCTGTGAGTTGTTCCTATAAAAGCCGCATCTCCCTCCCCTCCGCTGTCAGAAAGTCAACGGCAACGGAATACGTCCCCAGGAAGGATTCGCTCGGACCCATGTGCATAGCCGACCACCCCCTTCCTTTTCTCACCAAAATGCTGGGGCAGGTTTATGGACATGGGTGCGAGCGGATCCGTTCTGTGGGAGGTCTTCTGTTTGCGCGGCGGCGGCGATGGGGAGTAGGAGGTGACATCTTTCGATGTGCGACTTCACCGGCAGCGCAGGAGAAGCGGATTACACTCGCGATCTTGGTCGCAGTGAGGCTACGCTTTGTGCTGCTACTGTCACCTCGCAACACCGGTGCCGCCCGCCTCCATCGGGCGCGAGCATTGGCATGGCCTTTGGCCATGGGCGAGGAAGAAAAAATGATACGAAAAGAATGTCCCACTTGCATAGTTCCGTCCTACCTACTTTTTTTCGCAATGGCAGTGAGCGGTGGATTTGAAGGGCTTCTACATTGCATTTCTTGCGGGGGGGGGGGAGATGTGGGGCGATATGGAAGCTGTACTGAATGTCGTGGAATGGAATATAGTTTCTTTCAAACGAGATGGAATGTGATTGGGTTCATACCGCGGGCCGTCGCTGCAGGTGACATGGGTTGCTGTGAGTCTTGGGCACTGCCGCGATGTCCACGTCACATACCAGGCAACCGCGCCGGGTCTACAGGACGTGGGTCGGCGCCTTGTGTGAAGTCGGTTTGGATATCTACAGCCATTCAAACTGACAAGAGAAGGACCGAGTTTACTCTACTGGATGAAACGGACCGGTTGTGGTGGACTGTGCTTCTAGAAAGTATATCTACAGCCAGTATATTCGTTGCCTTGTTGCCGCGGTTTAGGCACTACCGATTGTGCCACCCAACAACCGATGGCCTCATCCGCGCATTCGAGGGATGTGCCGAGGTGTGTGGATACGGTCACTAAACTTTGGACGATCTTGAGACGAGCCTTGGTTGCAAAACAATGAACATAGCTTTTTACGTATCTAAAAAATCTACTAGCTCGCTCACCCAACACCGCCCATCTTCTCCGCCTCCAGAGCCTTGGGGTACAATCCAGCCCTCATCAGCGGGTTCCACCGGTGCACCGCATTCCGCTGTACCTTCCCACCGATATACATCGCCACACTGACAGCACACACCGCACTCTGTATCCCGCCAATGATAAAGAAAACCTTCTTCGGCCCCTGCGCCACAACCCAGTCGTTGACAAAAAACGTACTCCCAAACGCCCAGAAGTTCTTGAGCAACAACAAACTCACCATCATCTCCACACTGATATCTCGATGCGCGTCTAGGACATAGCTAAACGTTGCGGTACAACTCATCACCACACCAAATGTCAACAGTCCGTAGCAGATGCTGGGGACAATCCAGTGTGTGTGTGCTTCCGCGGCGGCGCCAAAGGCGTAGATACCCGGGAGGGAAATGATTGCGACGGGGATCACCAGGAGAATCCGGAATTCCGGCTCGTAGATGTTGTTGTTTCGTTTCGCCATGTATTTTGCCGCCGAATCTGAAAAGATACCGGCGACGAAGTAGGATAGGAGCGCGCCTAGGAAGGGGGCAGAGTACATGTACCCCAATTGTGCGGCGTCGAAGTTGAATGGAGGAGCGGCAAAGATTTGGGCAAGGATGATGGAGACGCTGATGCCCCAGGTTATGAATGTGCCCTGGAAGAGGAAGGCCCAGATTGTGGCTGGGTACATGAAGAGGACGAAGGGGGCGAGGATGCAGCGGAGGGGGGATTCAGAGGAGAACCGGCCGTTGAAGAGACGGAGTTGCTGCGTGAAGGTGTGTTTTTGCTCCTGCTCTGCTGAGGCGGCGAGTGAGGAGTCTAGGTGGGAGTCTAGCTCGCTTAGGTTCTCCTGTGAGGAGGTGTCCGTGTCAAAGATTGCTGGGCGGTTGTACATGTGCTCGGGGACGAGAAAGAAGACGAGGATGACAACAGGTCCGAGGAAGGACGCCAAGATGATGTATTGTGTTCGCCAGCCGTGTTGTACACTGATGTATCCGCCGAGAACGGGCATGAAGAAGGTTGCGCCCAGAAAGCAGAGGTTGTAAAATGCGACACGTTTTCCGCGTTGATGCACCTGTTTCTGTTAGTTCCTAGCCCACCATAGTATCAAGAGGAGGACAGACAAAAAACAAATCGCCAATTGAACTGGGAATCATCGTTTCAAACACGCCGATCCCGAATCCCTGGAGGAGCCGTGCACCGAGAAATCCATTCGCAGTCGTAACCTTTGCATTCCATGCCACGCCTACAAAACAGATAATCGTCGACAAGAGGTAGACCGAACGCTTCCCCCAGATCCTTGAGAGCGCGGACCCGACGAGGCCTGCGATACCGGAGGACCAGAACTGCCAGCCGGACCATTTCGCGACCTCGGTGAAGTTGGTTTTGAATTCCTCAACCAGGATGCCGGTAACGGGAGATGTTGACGGGCCTATTGATGCTACTGTTGGTGGTGTTAGTACGTAATTTTATGTGGTGTAGTGTGGGAATCACGGTACCAACGGCGCCGGTTAGACACAGCACAAATAGCGTCAGATCGCGTTTCCATAACGGCCAGTTCTATTTCATATCAGCCCGCATAGTCCCACACCCACCCACCACCATCTAGGGAAGGGAAGGAGAAACAAACCAGCGGATCGTTGGGAGAATTCGATGGTTGCGGAACAAGCAAGATATCTGCCTCCTTCCCAGTACCATGTTTAAGATTCTTGAGCCGTTCTGGTTCCTGCGAGATAGTGGCTTCAACGCCGGGGTGGACAATGCGGTCGTCGTAGAGCCTCGACGTCCCCGGAACGTGGTGATGTGACTTTGGCTCGATGATTCCAAGACCCATTGTGTGCGATGGGAGGTATGTGTCAGAGAAAATACAGAAGGGAGGGAAAACAAAGATTTCTATAGCAGTTCTGTTTCTAGCCCCCGCGTTCTATGTATGTACTGTTTCTGGGCCCGCCGCCTTTGCATGCAGGTCAGTTATTGTTAAAAACACTCATGCTTCGCTTCGTACACTTTAGCCTCGCTTATCCAGGATCCGGTAAACCCTAGAACCCAGGTTCCCGGTAATTTTGAGACGAGGCTTGCAGCGCTACGTAAGATGAGTCGAGAAAACGCGACGGCCACGCCGCTACGGTGCGAGCCGTTGAACTCAAATTTATTGCTTCTCCTCTAGTGGGCATTCGAGGGTTTATTTTCCCGTTGATGAAGTTCGGTTTTTGGATGCAATTTGGTGGTTTAAGTATTCTCTCTCGAGTAGAGGAAGGCGGTGTGGGTGTATAAAAGAGTAGGACGGCTACTGGCGTGCCTGAGTGCGTGAAGCACCTCCCCTGATTCAATATGAACTAGAAGCACAGCAATTAGCTCTTCAGGGCATACTCTGATCTACTAAACCTATGCACCCTGAATAATCCGATTAGTCGCAATGAAGCAAAAAAAAACTGCCGCTAGATATACCGCCGTCACGGGAATCTCACATCCTGGAGCTTAAACGCCCGCGAAGTGCACCATCTGGGATAAGTGCGTGTTTTTTATATTGCCACCTCGAGACTAAACATCACCAAACAGGATTTCATAGATTAACTTACTACAATATATATGTATCACATGCCATATGCGGAAGCACATCCGGAGAGCGCGAAGGAGTTCTGGAAGGATGTGAGACACCAAAAAGAGCTTTTGCCTGAAGAAAAACTGAATGCGAATTGGGGCTTGCCGGGATTGTCCGCTCTGCAGGACAAACGGGGATGTGCGGAAGTTCTAGAAACTTCAAGGATATCTTGGAGGATCATCCGATCAAGAGCTTTATGTACTCGCAACTGGGCTTTGGAATAGTGCATTTCTGAAGTACCCCTCCCTGGTATTCGTACGTAAAGATGCTTGATCGGTGGTGCCTGTATTGCTACTCTAAACTCTAGCTATGAGTATACATAATGATTGGAGTGAATGAGAGGGTAAGCCGTGGCTTACGGGGTTATGGGTGCTTGAAGGATATAAGACAACATAGCAAGGCTTATAACTGAAATGAGAGACAATTGGTTGCAAGAGTTTCCGGGTTGTATGCAGACTATCAGCAGGAAACAACGGGGTTTGCGGGAGTTGATTGCGGAAGTTGTTGGAAGCACGACAGTCGGACAATGAAACTAGAAGTGAAAGAGAAGGCTACAAACAAGCGACTAAGTGCTGGTACTCGTTGCCTTATTGCCTTGCTGCGCGTGTCGTATGTGAGGTCGGGAACGGGAATCTGGGGTTAGGGCCGCCAAGAAACCTGGGTTACGTATCGTACCATTCGGTTTGTTTCCCTGTCGAGCCTCACCACGACTATGTCCACCCCCTCCTCCGATGAGGCTATCATCGCCCGTGTCGTGACCCACATGAACAATGACCACCACGACTCCATCCACGACTACGCACAGTACTTCGCTCGCCTTCCAGCCCCTCTCGCCTCTACCGCAACCCTCTCCACCCTAACCCTCTCCAAGCTCACGCTCACCGTGACCTCCTCGCATGGCGCCCAATCTACTGTTAACATCCCTCTTTCCCCGCCGATGGCTAGCTTCTCGGAGTCGCGCGAGCGCCTTATCGCCATGGCCATCGAGGCGATGGAAGGGCTTGGACGCAGCCGCTACAAAGTCCGCCGGTGGGTTCCGCCAGGACTCTTCGGAAGCATAGTCTGCGCCGCTGTTGCTTTCGGGTATTGGAGTTTCTACTACGGCGAGGTGCAGTTTGCGAAGGGTGGGTTTGTGAGAGAGTGAGTCCCCCTAACTTAGGCTGTGATAGGGTGGTGACTGATGAGTGTAGGACTATTTTCCGTGGGGAAGCACTGGGGGCGGTGGCGGAGCTGCTGAGGAAGTGGAGTTTCCAACTGTTTTGGACGGTCCTGGCGATTCATTCGCTTGAGGTTGTGTGGATTCACAAGACGAGGCTGGGGAAGCATGGCATTGAGACGGGCAGTGCGTTGTGGTGGAAGTGGGCACTGCAGACGTTTGCGGAGGGTGTTGGGAGTGTGATGAGGTTTGATGCGGAGGTGAGGAGGTTGCAGAGGGAGGAGGAGGAGAAGGGGGGGAAGAAGCATTAGATGCTAGACGGGGGGTTACGACCTTACGATAGATACCTTCAATCGATTCTCGTACTGGGTTTGCTCGCTGGAGATTTTGCTTGTATGCTTTGGTACTCGTTCTGGACGTTATCAATCTGCCTTGTCGCTTCGGTGAGCGTCAGTCCTCACCTCGCCTCGAACAGCAGTTACAGATCGTTGCTCTTGCGATCATCGATTGGAACGAGGATCACTGGGAAAGCCAGACATCGTCGAGATTCCTATGTCCACAAGCTCACTCAACGCAGCACAACAAGCCCCCGATATTAGACCGAATGAAACCCTTTTCTGTCCTTTCAAAGAACTAACTCATAGCAGGACCCACACGTTCAGGAATTCTTAATGCGGCCATTGAGAGTCTACTACCTGGGATGGAGGAATTGAAAAGATGACGATGACGATTGAAGTCTACAAATGCACGTGCTCAATCCGTTTTAGCTTTGGCCAATGCACACACTTATGAACGCCTCTGCCGATTCTAGGACTGGTAGCGGCTCTAGAGTGCAAGGCTTTGATGGGAGGCGCAAACTTTAAAAGGAGAACATCTATAGGCGTACTCGAGACCGCTATCCGTCAAAAACACCCACCCGATCTATCCCCGCACCTAGACGGCAACCGGTCTTGAAGGAATATTCTCGACGACAGAGGAAATTAAGTACGGATTTCTCCACGCCATGTAACGGGAAATTCCTATCTACATTACAAAGCCCAATTCTAGCGACATCTATGGTGGCCTGTCAGATGCGAAAAATCAGATCGCCAGACTCTGACGTTGCTTAGTTTCTGCAGCCAATTAAATAGCGTAATACCGCGCGTTTGGCCTCGCATAAGCCAATCATCTCACCCATGCCGCTTTTCCAGAGCACTTCTAAATCCTCCGCATATTTTTTTCCCCCCGCTAGAGCAATTATTCAGCAGTCAAACAATTTCAACCCGCAATGACGTTACGGGCCCCGGAGATGAGTATTTGTAATCGTTGCAATAGTTGATATAAACCCTCTCAAGTCCGGGGGTGTCACTGTTCCATTAATCCATACACAATCACAACCACAATGGTATCTTCAACTATCCGTAACGTTCCCGCACCAAATGTAAACACCTTTCCTCGCTTTTCAGACAATTGCCATTTCTGACATTTGACAGGTGCCCTACTTCACCCCCGCACAATCCCCGCCAGCGGGCACAGCTTTCTCCCCCCAAAGCGACAGCACTCTTCCCCCCACACTATTCAAGCCCCTCACAATCCGCGGCACCACCTTCCAAAACCGCATCTTCCTCGCACCGCTATGCCAATACTCTGCGAAGGACGGTATGATGACCCCATGGCACATGGCACATCTCGGTGGTATCTTCACCCGTGGCCCCGGTTGCTCGATAATTGAAGCCACCGCTGTTCTCCCCGAGGTTTATTCTTTCACTCCCATACAACTCACCCCCGCTGACCAACAAAGGGCCGTATCACCCCCGAAGATGTCGGTCTCTGGAAAGACGAGCAAATCGCGCCAATGAAGCAGATCGTGGACTTCGCACACACTCAAGGGCAAAAAATGGGAATCCAGCTTGCACATGCCGGTCGCAAGGCTAGCACATTAGCCCCATGGCTCTCCCGCGGTGCCTTGGCCGACAAAGAAAACGGTGGCTGGCCCGACAACGTCCTTGGCGCCTCCGCAATTCCCTTCCTCCCCAATGACCCCGCACCAAAAGAAATGACGCTTGCCGACATCGCCCGCGTTGTTGACGCCTTCGTTGCCGCTGCAAAACGCGCGGTCGAGGTTGGCTTTGATGTCATTGAGATCCATAACGCACATGGGTACCTTCTCCACTCGTTCTGCTCCCCCGCCAGCAACCAGCGCACAGATAAGTACGGCGGCAGCTTCGAGAACCGTACCCGTCTCACCCTTGAAATTGTCGACGCGGTCCGTGCCGTGATTCCTGAGAACATGCCGCTGTTCCTTCGTATCTCTGCTGACGATTGGCTCGACGCCTCCATTCCCTCCTGGACCGTGGAGCAGAGCGCACAGCTCGCCCCGATCCTGGCCGCACACGGCGTAGACCTTATCGATGTCTCATCCGGCGGTGCGCACAGTGAGCAGAAGATTCTGTCTGGGTGGGGATACCAAGCGCCGTTTGCGAAGAAGATCCGCGAGGCGTTGAAGGGGACGAACTGTGTGGTCTCCGCTGTGGGAACGATCGAGAGCGCGAAACAGGCACAGAAGTTGCTGGATGAGGAGTTTGCGGATGTTATTCCTGTTGGACGAGGGTTCCAGAGGAATCCGGGACTCGTGTGGGCGTGGGCGGATGAGCTTGAGGTTGAGATGCATGCCGCTAGCCAGATGGCGTGGGGGTTTGGCGGGAAGGCGGGAGGGAAGAAGAGGGCGAAGAATTAGACGGAGGGATGGTATAATTAGATGGGGGAAATGGGAATTAATAGACGAAATAGATATGTATATATTTCTACCTCATTGTTTGCTTAAAATGGAATTATAACGCCTTGAGAGGTAGTTTCAACTTTCGAACACATTTATATCTTGTGGTCGTGTTACACTCTGCGCTCGAAATCCAGCCGCTTCTTTTAGCCTCCGGTAAGCCGAGTTTGCGAGCGACGAGAAAATCTGGGAACGAGAGCAGAACCAGTTGTACACGGTAGCTTATAGCGAGGGATTTCTATACTAAACAGCTTTTCGAAGGCCCGAACTACTTGAGGCAGGCAGTCTATTTCTTTCTTGTAGCTGTTTATGTGCAGAAACTTCAATTCACAACCACACACCCCATTCAGACAAAATGAGTAGGCATGCATATTATCCTAGGGCACTGAATCCTACTGGTTTAGGTTGTCGAGTATTACTTCTGGGCGCCCGCTATTCACTTTCAACACCTAAGGGGATTTGAATTGCTTTTTTTTATGAATAAGACATCTTATATAAAATAGGCTTTGCCGTAAGATTACGTTAATATATCGTACAACGGCTACAATGAACTTCCTGATCCTGGCTGCTCCCAGATGCACCGACTTTATACTTTTAACGAAGTTGACTGCGGCTATTTAGCTGTATGATTCGACCCTGATCATTTCCATGCGAACCTAAGCCAACCATTCTGCGGGTCTACCGCTTAGAGGCGCTAGTATTGGGGTGTTTGGAAAGTTTGAAGATAATGACGACTTAAGAAATTCCAGGACGCAAGATAGAGATTGATAGATTAGGGTTTGTAGATAGCGAGTCAAAAGCTGGAGTAGGAATTGCCCTAATCTTATCAACCTTATCCTGGTAATTTCTCTGCTTATCTCGTCGTCTGGTACTTTAGTGAAGGTTGGGATTATGTATCTTTGGCAGGCCGACTGGAGGAATTGCTTTCATTTTGAAGGTTTCGCGAGCCCCCCGTTACTTAAGGACCTATGTGGGATATGGTCAAATGTTTGCAAGATGAGATGGGTTTTGGGGAGCTGGAACTTAGAAGCTATTGCTCAACCTACCTTAATCTAGTCTCCCGCAGTAGCTTTCTGCGAGAGCTGCACACTCTTCATCTCAAGGGTAACAGAGTGATAGGTCGTCCTGCCGAAACTAGTGCCCTTTAGGCAATAATTGTGGAAAATGTCTCAAATCCTCCTAGGCTGCAGCCGATGTTGAAGGAGTATCGTGTATGTGATTCTATTGGTCGACAAATCTACCGAGGATCGCACATCATGGAACGAGAGGGGTTACGCAACTAGGCTGTGTACCTGGATGTGAATTTAGACCGTCATCAATCTCTAATCTGTTCTTGTCGCAACATTCGAGAAGTTCTCCTATGGATGGTTCCGATCTAGTATCAACGCGGTGTATGAGCGATTCATCAGCGCGGCGTCGGTTGGGAACAGACACCAGCAGTGAGACCGTCTCGAGTTTGAGACCATGTCCACGATTTGGAGAGGCCACCAACTCAATATCAATATGCTTTCGAATATCAAATATACCGCCAGATTGGGATAAAGAGCAAGTCCTAGAGTTCCTTCGACAGTTAGAACAATCGCTTGGAGACTTGCAGCCCCAGCTTTCTCTGAACCCGCCACTTTCGGGCATCGGTGGCACGAAAACTGCGCTACTAAAGCTATATATGGACAGCTCGACTTACTTTTTGCGTCTCGATCCTAATACCACTTGTTATGAGAAGCTTAGTTCTGGCGGCAATGCGGAGAGTGTTGCAATCGACAGACATTTCTATGGCCTGACGCCGTTATACACGCCGACGAAAATTGTTGCAGAGTAGGTAGACGTTTCACGCGTTGGTATAGATGTACTGATCGTATCGTAGCGTGGTTGCTGTAACTGGGCTGGCAGGTCATGCTTACGGCTCATGGAGGAACAGCAAAACCGGCAGAATGTGGCTGGAGGAGTGTCTTCCTCGCGATATTAGCAACATCCGAATCATGACTTACGGCTACAACACCAAACTTGTCGGCGCGGGGCTTGATGGAAGTAGGCTAATCGACCATCGACGAAGCTTCATCGAGCAGTTGAACATTGCTAGGAGTGAAGATAAGGTGGGCTGGCGAAACCCCCGCGGTATAGATATCTGGCATTAACATCCGGAGAACCGGCCTCTGATCTTTATTGGTCATAGCTTAGGTGGTATCCTGGTTCTGCAAGTAAGCGAATTGGACACCCGGAGTTGCGGCGTATTCACTGAATACTTGTAGACATTACTCAGAGCAAAGCCAAACTATCGTCACATTCTTAGTTCAACTTGTGCTATCATGCTATTCGGAACCCCGCACAAGGGCCTTTCCACAGATGAGCTACTCCGCATGGTTCAGTCCGATCTGGAAGATACGGCCGAGCCAGAACAGAGAGAGTATAGGGAATTACGGCTTAAGTTGCTTAAACAGCTCGAGGAGGGCTCGTCGTTTCTCGAAGAGCAGAGAGAGGCACTCCGTCCTCTCTGTGAAGAGTTACAACTACGTATCTTTAGCTTTTATGAGACTGAATGGACGTCGACAGTACAACAGGTAGCTTCCCTTCCAATGCCGCTAGGGCGATGGCTAAATGGTGTTCAAAAGTCTCAACTGGGTGGCTTTGAAAGGGATGGCGCAAAAGTCAAGATGGTTAAGCGGGGTGCTGCACTACTGTACTTGCCCAATGAAATCGCTTATCCAGTGAAGAACGATCATCGAAATATGGTGAAGTTTGCAGATTCAACGGACGACACCTACAAGATAGTGGTCAGTCGAATAAAGGAATGTTTGAAAGCTATCGGAGATGCCAACGAAGCGCGGATGGGGCTGTGGGTTATAGTCCCTCTACTACTTGTGCTTCTTCTTCACTTTAGTGCTTTTAGGTATTGGCCCTCGTGGTTGTTGCCTGATGTTGTAAGGCTCTCCATTTTCTTACGTGTTCGATGCCTGATGCGTTAAAGTCTGCCGATACCAACAGTCCGAGCGGAGAAATCATGCCACTAGTTCCCCAGACACAACCTGGGCTTGGCATAATTTGGCAAGCAGCTAATACAGCGACAGGTACTGGCCCTTTAATGGTCTGTTGACAAACGTTCTTTATTGTGCTCTATCTAACATGCTTATAGATAGCGAGTTTTCCCTGCCGTTTAAAATCCCTTACAGCGAACACAACAAATTTACCGGTAGAGAGCTCTTTTTAAGACAACTGGATCTTGCGTTGAGAAGTCGGGAGCATCGGAGCAGACCTTTGGTTCTCTATGGTACAGGGGGGGTGGGCAAAACTGAGATAGTTATTGAATACGCTCACCGGCACCAAAAGGAGTATAGTTCCATATTTTGGATCAATGCTACTAGTCTATCATCGACTTATGATAGCTTGAGAGAGGTTTTCGGACGTATCGTTAGACATTATGGACGAATATTTCAGACGCCGGACGGATTACCCGACCGTGCCAGAATATTCCAATTGCTCCTTGGTGATGACAAGATTGTGAGTGCGAATATGGTCGAGGGCAATGTGATAGCTGAGGCAATCAAGGATTGGCTTACAAGAGAAGGGAATTACGACTGGTTGCTGGTATTTGACAATTATGATGACATCAAAGCGTATGAACTACATAATTTCTTTCCTGGTGGGTCGGGGGGAAGCATTATTGTGACCAGCCGCAGGATGAACCTCGGCAGGGCTTGGGAAGGTTTGGAGGTGGAGGACTTAAGCGTCGCTGAAGGGCTACAACTGCTGAAACGGAGTGCCGTTATGCATGGAGAACTTTCCAGGGAAGGTAAGCAGCACGGTTTGTGATTGTGGTTTGCACATTGTTGATAATATGCGCACACTAGAAACATCTGCTGCTATAGAACTTCTGGGTTTATTCGGATGTCTCCCTCTCGCCCTTAAACAAGCGGGGTCGTACATATTGGTCAGGAAACTCTCCTTTAATCAATACCTGGACAGATATAGAAAAAATCGATCAAGTATTCTTTCAGAATACGTGCCAGAGGCGGTGCACGGTGATCGACAACGACACGCTACAATATATACTACGTGGGAAAGCTCGTTTTCTGCTGTAAAAGAAGAAAACCTAATGGCAGCGGAATTGCTCCAACTATCAGCTTTCATGGCAAGCAATGATATGAGGGCTAATACAGTGCGACTTGGATATGGTTTGCTCGATGATGGTAAGTTGGCGGGTTACTTGCCTCCTTGCAGATCCTGCGTCTAATGCCTCTTAGACTTGTCTGTAGAAGAGTCCATCCACATTCTCTGCGCCTATTCTCTCGCTAAGTGCCGCGGAAGTGCTTTTTCAGTCCACCCAGCTGTTCACTCTTGGGTGCAGGAGCGCTGCAGCGAGGAACAGCGAAAAAGGTTGACCAGGCAAGCCCTTGAATTCATAGCTAGAATAGCGCGTCTTTCGCCTGGTTTCAGTTCTACTTGTCATATCAGGCCTCATCTTGTTGCAGTTTTCAATAACATTGAGAACTACCTAGTCACCTCTCCCGAGAGTCGACCTAACCTGTCGGCACCGGCACACCAAGAGCTAACCAGGCCTCTCCACGTCAATATTCATTGCGAATACTACGGAGAATGGTTTTATTGGCTTTGGGGAAAGTTTACGGACATCTGCCACTATGCTCGAATAACCTTTTCTCCGTCCATCGAGTCCGGCAGCGAGGAATGGCGGTTATTGTACACAATTGGCCAGGATATGAAACATGGTCCCTTTTGTTTTGAGGCATATCACTGGGCAATTGCTCTGGTAGACGGGAGTCTACCTCGTAAGCATCCTGCTGTACTGACAATTGTTCGAGACCTGGCTTGGGAATATTACTCGCGGGGTCAGTATGAAGAGTCACTGGCCTTGTATGAATGGACTCGGCGAGAAGAATGTAGAGTTCTTAGTATATCTGATTCCGCGTCAAACCGTACCTTATAGTTTGGTTATCTTTGTTTCTGTTCCTTTCTAAATTTTTGTTATTTTTTGGATGGGCATTTCATGTAGTGCGTTTCTGTTTAGTTCGTGTATAGTAGTTTTTTATTCTAGAGAGCATTGATCCGCGACTACATGATGAGTTACCGAGGATATAAGCGATCTCGAATGCCGGTGGCGTTGGGTGGGGTACGTCGGAAACAGGACAATCGAGTGATCGATCATGCTTTCAGCTGAGTAAGCGGGATTGTTTCAAACGATCGCGACTGCAAGGCAGACTTTCATCACCGCGATACCGCTAAACTACTCGCTTCACCTCTACCAACTCCAAGGACGACATATCGCTTTCGATTCACACCATTGACATATACACCTTCCCTGCTCCTTAATAACGCGCGTCTCCTCGTCCGTTGCGTGAATGTGGTGATCGTTGCCACTTCCCACTTCCACTTCCGAGCGAAACGACACGTCTTCCGTCCATGACCACCAAAGAAACTTACGATTCGCCCTACACCCTTCTTGAGACCCTTCTCTTGTTCCACAACCTCGCTACTCATGGTACACATGTCACATCGTTCCAGTTAATATCTGGGATCCTCCTCAAGAATCCGCTCGTTTGCGGCGACTCAGCCTACGACAGCCATCGGCTAACTCCCGATGCGCTGCGCGAACATTATTTCGACACTTTGAAAGGGGAAGGTGCGGAGGGGGCGGCGCTTGATGGGAATGGAGAGGGCGCTGCCCCGACACCTGTACGCAGGCGCAAGGGAAAGGCGAAGACACCACCAACCCCCGACAACCTCTCAGTTATCACTAAACTCACCTCAGAGTTCTACGCTCAGTACAAGAAAGCACAATATAACTACATAAGGGAAGAGGAGAAGAGAATTTTGCAGCTGCAACGCGAGATCAAGGAGATTGCGGCGGGGAAGTGGGATGAGCGTCTGGAGCGAGAGCTGCGTGAGCGCACGAAGACCGAGAGCAGAACTTCATCAGTGGCACCGCCACCAACAGAACGAAAGAAGACGTTATCACCAGTCGTAGAGATTCCAGTTAGACGTTCGGGCGCGGAACAATCTGCAGCTGCAACGCGGGTGCCGACACCTGGCGTTGGAAAGGGGAAGGTAGTCGCGGCTTCAACACCTCCGAAAGCACTATCACCGCCTGCATCTGTCGTCGCTCCTCCGCCCGAGGAATCAAAGCAGGTAGAATCTTCTCAACATGTTTCGACTCCGCCTGCAGAGGCTCTCGCCACGACCCCTCAACCGCAACCGGAGCCTACTCCTGTCGCTAGACCCCGCTCGCCCGCCAAAATGCAGGTCGAGGTATCGCCACCGCAACCTCCGGTGCAACCTAACCTTGTGCTACCTCCTGCAGTTCCTGAACCAGATGGTAGAAATCTTTGCGTTTGCATCGGGGTGGGGGATAAGCAACTGACAGATTTACAGAAGCGCACCCGCATCACCAGCGCGAGCTCGCAAAGCTGGCTGCTGGCCAGGTGCCTAATGTTCCTGTTCCACACGAAGCGACGTCCCATGAAGCGCCTGTCGTTCCTCCCGCATCACCGCCAGCGCAGCAGCTTCCTATCGTGACCCCGGCTCAGACCCCAGCTCAGACCCCAGCTCAGACCCCAGTTCCATCCAAGCCTCGTCGGCCGCCACAAAAGAAAGCGCAACAGCAGAAGCAGCAGAAGCAGCAGCAGAAACAGCAGCAAAAGCAAGAGCAAGAGCGACTACAGCAAGAACAAGAACAAGAGCGACTACAGCAACTGGAAGAGCAAGAACGACAACAGCAAGAGCAAGAGCAAGAGCGGCAGCAAAAGCAGCAGGCCGCTCATCAAGTGCCTCCTGAGCAAGTTCCAGCTCAGAAAGTGCAGCCTTCCCAGCAACTTCCGCCTTCTGAAGTTCTACCTCAACAGGTTCAGCCTCAAGATGTTCCAGTTGCACAGGTTGACCTGGTAGCTGTTCCAGTTCCAGCACCATCTCTACAGCCCCTGACACCTGTGGCAGAGGGCCAGCAGTCACCTAGATCCCAGAGTGTGTCTCCAACACAACCAACGGCGCCGCCTGCCACTTCCGGGGCGGTGGTTGTTCCTCCACAAACCCCACAGGCTGATGCGTGGGGATCTACCACACCTGCGCCACCGCCGCCAGCACCACCGGCAGTGTTTCGAGGGGATGGACTCCTTGAGCTTGCTAATGTTGCAGACAGACAATGGTCCAATAGCCACTTGGGGGCTCCGGTGCATCAACCTTTTCAGCCACATTATTCTCCCGTTCACAGTCCTCATCCCATGGTCCCCGTTTCAGGATCAGCGCCCATGTACCCACAAGGAACCGCACAATCATTGCACACAAATCAAGGTATAGCGGGTTTCGGTATTGCGCAGAGCAGTCCCGGGGAAACACCGCTGCCAATACCACATCCCATACAGCACCAGTCCGCACCACCTCTTGCGCAGTTTCTGCCTTATCCACAACCCATGTCGCAACCTTATCCTTTACCGCTACTACCAGCGCATCAGATGTTGCAGAATCAGCATATACCGCAAATACAAGGGTCGCCGCGCAAGGGTCGACCGCCGCCAATATCTACGACTATACCCTCTACACCGGTGATCAGTCGCGACAGACCACCTTCCGAGCCTAGATCACCAATACAGCCTGGGTCTGCGGATATCTCGCCTATCAGCACCCCGCCAAACTCCCCGCCGCCAATAATGCCAACACTGCCAGCACCGCCAGCGAAACCGGTCGAGAAAAAGCGCAGCAAAAAGAGGCCACTGGAGGAGAGCGAAGCAATCAGCAAGAAGGAACTCAAACAACCGAAGCAGAAGCAACAGCCAGTAGCTATTCCGGAAAAGCCTTCAGAGAGCGTGGTAGGAACTCCTTCCAAGAAAATCAAGACTACAAAGGATCCAGCGGAAGATACGACGTCTGGGGCTACTCCTACAGCTCCTACAGCTACTCCAACTCGCGGCCGTGGCGGAACAAGAGGCCGAGGGCGAGGTACCGGCAGAGGGCGAAGAGGGCGAGGAGGAATAGGTCGGTGGGCAAATCGGGGAAGAGGAGGTGTGGCGGGGCCCGTCGAACCTCACATCACGAGTCAGGGGGAAGACGAGCATGGCGTAGTCCAAGCTACATCAAAGCCAAAGCTAGAACCGAAGGAGCAGGATCAAAGCGAGGCTACACCAGAACCGCCCGCAGAACTGAAAGAAAAGAGTCAAATCAAGGCTACAACGAAGCCACTCGTAAAACCGAAAGAAAAGGATCAAAGCAAAGTTACACCGAAGCCGAAGGAAAAGGATCAAAACAAAACTACGCCGAAGCTATCCACAAAACTGAAAGAGAAGGATCAAAGCAAAGGTATACCAAAGCCCACAAAATCAGAAGAGAAGGAGAAGAAAAAGAAGGAGCAGAAGGAAGATGTGGTAATGGCCGATGCACCGACCATTTCTCGACCACCACCTCCAGAAACTCCAAAAGCTCCTCCGATCTCACGAAAACGAAAGGCGGTTGCTTCACCCGAACCGTCGGATACCGAAGACGAGAATGCCGGCGATGGTGAGCCGGAACCTTCCCTCCCATCTCCTACAGTTATTCCTCGTCCGCCACTCCCTACCCAGAGCATAAGCACATCCTTCAGCTTCCCCTCTCCCATCAATATCAATTTGTCCGTATCGGCCGGCCAGCAACCCATGGTGGTTGCAACCAAGAAATTTGCACAGCTTACCACACCACTCCTGGGAAACATCTTTTCGCACAAGTTTGCAAACCTGTTTTCTACACCTGTCTCGGAGAGGCATGTGCCTGGATATAAGACGTTGATCTATACGCCGCAGGATCTCAAAAGTAAGTAATATATTTCTCGTCTCTATGTGCCGTGCTAATAGAAACAGGTATCAAGGCGGCTGTGAAAGCCGGTGCTGCTTCTCTCCTCGCTCCCCCCACTACCAGCAGCACTGTCGCCACCCCAACAACCGACACGGCACCTGTATACATGTTCCCGACGACCAGCACCAGCACATCGATCACGACGCCGGCAACAACGGCCAACACGCCACCAAGGGGCATCGTCAACTCGCTCCAACTCGAAAAGGAGCTGTTCCGAATGTTCGCAAACGCGGTGATGTACAACAAAACGACATCCGAGATCGCGAAGGAAACCATCGAGATGTCGAAGGATGTCGAGGGAATGGTGGATAACTTCCGTACCGCGGAGGAGGCGGGGGCGAAGAAGGCGCTCGCTGCAGGTGCTGCGGGGAAAAGCAAGCAGATTAGGGAGGATAGCATGGGCGAGCAGAGCGTAGTTGCATCTTCGGTGGTTGGGGAGGGGGAGACCAACGACGGGAGTAGTGTCGTGGAGAAGGGGAAGAGGGGTCGCAAGAAGAAGGTTGTCGTGCCACCGCCAGCATAGAGGGGGGGGGGTGTTATGGGTTTTGTTACTTTAACTTCACTTTGAGTTGGTCTGGTTTGTGTGTGGGTGGTCTGTATTGTCTTTGTTCTCGTTTTGGTTTGCGGGGAATAAATGGGAGTGTAATATTAGCGATATGGGCAGCAATGGTGTTTTATGTTGTAACGGACAGTTGAGCCCCTCCGCACTGGACGTGACATGGGTTGGCCACTTATCACATGGGCGCTCAGCTTATCTGTGCCCCCGTTTCACAGTGTCTCGCTTGGTCGTCTCCTTGTTTGTGGGATTTGATTGCCTTTCGGAAGATGCCGGTGCGTGCATGAAACGCGGCAGGCGCAGGGCTTCCGTGGTGGTCCGCGAAGACACACAAGAGCCAAGAACAAAATGCACAGGAAACTCTGGCCGGGCCGGGGCCAGACTCTCATGGTCGGCCCATTCCAAGGCTCTGCAAACAGAAGGCGGTCCGAGCGTCCTGGTGTTTGACGGGCGGGTTTGACGCTGCAGGACTCGAGTAAGCTCGGTTAGAATAAAGCCGTGTCTCTGCATGGGAACGATCCAGCCCTTGCAAATGGGCGAGATGGAGGGCTGGGGCTAATATCTATGCATTCTTCCGGGCTGCAACGAGGACGGTGTTGGATGGATTGCAGTGAGGCGGACGGATTGAGTTGTCACACGCAACGCGCGGGAATGGACGTTTGTACTCTACTTCTGCTCGAGTCGACGTTGAGTAAGTGAGACGCAGTGAAATCTGGAACCCTGGTCTGTCGTTGCCCCTGTCGGTTTGGTGCCTGCAGCAGCTAAGGCCAAGTCCGCCGTTTCTGCTTGTTTGCTACGGCGCTGCTACTGCTCCATCGTTCATCGTCACTACAATCTCCTATTCGACTGAACTTCTTCCATCATCCTATCAATCACCATCCACCACCCACCACCCACCACCCATGCTAACTCCACCGAGAGACAGCTAGCTATAACTTCTGCGATTTCTACACGCTCTTTTGGCTTGCCGACCCTTCCGCCTTTGCTGCTGCTACCTATCACCACCACCAATCAGGTATGTGCTCTCTCTATCGACTCCACCGCCTCCCCTCCATCTCACCCTCCCATTAGCTCTACCCACACCGGCTTCCATGCCGTGGACACCGCTCCCCCGGATCGCCTTCGCAATCGCAATCTACCCCTTCAACCCAACAACACGCGACGACCTCCCCCTCGAGCTTGGCGACGAACTCTACATCATCGAGCAGACGGCCTCGGGGCAATGGTACCGGGGGTACCTTGTCGCGCCGCCCTCGCTGCTCGCGGGCCTGACATCGACCAAGGGGGCGACGCTCGAGGCACGCGTCTTCTCGGGGATCTTCCCCGCCGCGTGCGTCGACGTGAAGGAATTCCTCTCGACCGAGCTTCCCATCCCCGACGAGTTCGCGACCGAAAGCGACGATGACCACCCCCACGACCCGGCCTCGTTCAGCGACGAAGACATCGCGGTTGCAGCGGCACGCAACCTTAAGCGGTCGCGGTCGCGGCGGAAACGGGACGCGATCATGAGTGCGGCTTCCGGTGCTGCGGGTTCTACACCGAGACGGAATAGGCCGGCGGCGCCGGTGCCGATGCTGAAGGTGGGCGATGAGACGAGTAGTTATGAGGGCGAGCCGCTGGTGGATGAGATTGCGAGCTGTCTGCGGGAGTGGCATGCCGCGAACCTGCACGAGTTGCTGCTGAATAGGCAGTACGTCCTTCTTGATGAGTTCTCGGCTCTGGTGCAGCAGCTGGATATGTCGAGACGTCAGCTGCTGAATAATGTGTTGACGAGACTGGAGCTGGTGAGGACGCGCGAGGAGACGGTGTGGAGGCTGGTGAAGGGGAATAAGCTGCTAGGGAGGGAGATAATAGTGAGGGATCCGGAGTCGGGGAGGATCTTGACTGGCGAGGACTCGAGCATCGAGATCACACAGCTGCAGAGCGTCATGTCGCTTCTGGACGAGCCGCCGAAGATGAAACTTGATGAGGCCGCCCGGAGGTATCATCTCCACCTCGAGCACAAGGGATTTGTTAGCAATGGAACCGAGCCGACAACTATGGTCTACTATCTTGCAACAAAGGGGAATAAACCGGTGTCGGAAAATATGGAGGTGGAGCTCGACCCAGAGGGGAAACCAGTGGGTCCCGATCAGGCCGAAAAACTCCAGGCACTATTCACGGATATCTCGGCGAGGGATGCGGAGGATTTGTATCTGGTTGCGAGGGTGTATACGAATGGCGAGGTGGCCAGTGCTGGTCCAAATGCGGGAAGTATCAAGTCCAACGGTATAGAAGGAGCTATGGCGAAGTCAAACAACAATCACAAACGGATATCATCTCCATCTAGAGAAGAGAAGAGGCTGAAGGGCAGAGTTAGTGTGCTGTTTAATCCTCGACCAAAGACTCCTGGAAAGGAAAACGCCGATGCTCGAGCTAAATCTGTGGGAAGGAATAGCGCACGACACGATGAAAACGATCGACCTTTGGATGTATTGTCGGAGGTTCCGCCAGTCCCTGCTCTCAAGCCGAAGAAAATAGGATTTCGAAAGGCGCTTGGTGTCGGTGTGTTAGATGTGGGCAGGTTCATCAAGCAGGAGCATGGCACGGAGCAGGCGATGCAAATTTTCATTCCCGTGAAGGCTGCAGCTAACGGGTTCGAGAAGGGTGGAACCGAGAAGGGTGGAGGGTTTAGTCGCGACAAACATTCGCAGGATCCTGGAGATGACTGGGACCAGATTGTCCGCGATGTACTCGAGGCTCGGACCAAAAGCCCCTCTGTGCCTGAACCAATGCTCGGTAGCGTCCATCGCAAATCGTCCATCGCAAATACAGACATGCGTCTCCCCCGCGAGAAGAATGTTAGAGCTGACAAGTTGCAAATTTATATGAAGCCGTATGTTGGGAATAGCGCTGAAGAGTTGATGAAGAACATGCCTACAGTCTTTCACCAGGTTACACCAGTGCGGAAAATTGGATTCACAGGAGCACCGACTGCACCGAGGAGCGACATCTACATTACTCTTTCATCACCGAATATACCTCGACACGCATTACTGGTGCACCCCAAGCTTGGATCTCATGCGCTGCCGGCGTCGTCTCAATTCAATCAGCTACAGCTGTCGATGGAGATACGGCGGAACGCTACCGGAGAGAAGATTGGAAATTGTATCTTTCCCTCGGCGACTTCGAGCGGTATGACGATATGGAAATCGGCGGTAGTTGCTAGAGATGAGACGTGGAGTCAGACGGTCCGGTTATCGCTGAAGGACGAAGACGTACCCGATGCGCATGTGTTTCTGACTATCTCGGGAATTCCAAACCCCCCCGCAGCGATGGCATGGTTCCCGTTGTGGGAGCGGGGATCGTTCTTGAAGGATGGAGATCACGACCTGGTTGTGCAGAAATACGACGAGGATACAGCAACACCCAACGGCAACAACGGCACTGGAAGCGGATATATTTCGACGTCATGGAACCCGGATGGCAATGAATGGGCTGCCGCATTGAGCATGGGGGGAGCTACAACCTGCATCAAGATCAAGACCTTTCTATGCAGCACAGTGTTTTCCCAAAACAATGTCCTTCTCTCACTATTGAAATGGCAGAATCTTGGCCCGACCGAACTGGTGGATTGCCTTAAGAAAGTGGTCTTCGTCTCCGAGATGGAAATCGTCAAGCTCCTTAGAGAGGTCTTTGACGCGCTGTTCGAGGTTCTGGTTGAGAATACTTCTAAGACGGATATTGAAGACTTGGTGTTCAACGCTATAGTGACTGTGCTTGGGATTGTGAATGACCGCCGATTTAACATGGAGCCCATCGTCGATGAATATATAGAGAGACTATTCGATTATCCTTTTGCTGCACCCTGTCTCCTTCGGTCGTTTACGAGGCTGCTTCATGATCCATCACACATCGACAACTCGGTGCGCCTTAGAGCAGCATTTAAGGTTGGGAAGCACATGTTCCGGTTCATCGTCAAGGCGCGGGAAAAGCACGTTCTTAAGGAGGCGACGATCGGTATCAACGGTTCGCAGACCTTCACTAAGGACCTTCGTGGCGTGTTTAAGCTCCTGGAGAACCTGATGCACAGCACGGATGCTCGATTGGTCGGTTCGCAGACCTTGGCGGTTCAGCATTTTCATCAATGGCTACCAGAGCTGGTAGGCGTGTTGAGTCAAGAGGATATACTGCTCGTTGCTATCGACTTTATGGATTCATGTGCGGGTGTCCGGGGAAAGTTGGTGCTCTACAAACTGGTTTTAATCGTCAACTACTCGCGAAGCCATCTATTTTCTCAACCGGAGGATCGGAGGGCATTGACTGTTAATACCGTTCGCTGGCTGGAACCGCATTGGGGGAAGGTGGACAACGTGACGCCCCAGTGGAGGGATCAGGTACGGCTCTGCTGTAGTGTCCTGGCGGAACAGGCTGAGGAGCTGGGCGAGGAGGTCTCGGAATACATACCCAAGATTGTGGATTCGTATCGATGTATTCAGGATGCTCAAATACCTATGCCGGAGAGAGACTCTCTGAGTTTGCTGTTTCCAAAGGTTTATCCTTTCCCCTCGAAACCGATCAGCGCTGGAGCACCCGAGTTCGACGAGGCACTGATTGAACTGTCGGCTATACTCGCGGCAATGTCGAATATCCCTACGAGTCTACACCTGGTGCTGCCGGAGGACGAGTTGGTGGCCCTATTGATGGACGCACTGAGGGTGCACATGAGTATCCTCCGATGCGAGGCTTTCCCCGAGAATTGGCTTAGCGTACACATATACCAGCATAAGAGCACTATGCGGACGCTTGAGAATTTGGCGGGCATACTGGTGGACTCGTTTTTGCCGGATCCTGACGATGCGGATAAGTTCAACATGGATCTTTGGCAGGCCTTTTTTTCGACACTGTTGACACTGGTTGGAAGCGATGCGTTGGCGCTGGAAACATTCCCGGAGCAGAAGAGGAGGGCGGTTTGGAAGGTTGCCGGAGACGTCAGAGAAGTCGGCGCGGACCTGCTGAGGAGGACATGGGAGGCGATAGGCTGGGAGACGAGCTCAGAGGATAAGAGGAGGTTTGCGTTGGAGAAGATGGGCGGATATCAAGTGCAGTATGTTCCGGGACTTGTGGCACCGATCGTGGAGCTGTGTTTGAGCGTGCATGAGGGCCTGCGGAGTGTGGCGGTCGAGGTGCTGCAGACTATGGTCGTCAGTGAATGGACTCTGAGCCAGGACTTGAGCGTGATACAGGCAGAAATGATTGATGTCGGTTGCCCTGATTGGTGATATTTAATTGCAATGATGGCTAACAATGCACAGAGTCTTGACCGCCTATTCAAGAGTAAGCGTTTGACCGAGAGTATAACGCAGAAGCTCTTCATTGCCGACTTGATCGAGTTGTTTAAACCCCTCTCGTTCATTCCTGAAGACCCATTGTCAGAAACAGTTGGCCAGCTGTTACGCACTGTGGATGAATTCCTGGACCTCTTGGTTGCCGTGCATAACACGCCGCTCGGGGAGGCCTACCAGATTATGGATACCCTCCGTCTCATGGATTTCCTGAAAGACATGCGCAAGGAAGATATGTTTATCCGTTATGTGCACCAACTTGTTAGTGTCCAGCTTGCTTCTGGTAACTTTGTCGAGGCGGCGCTATCACTAAGGCTCCATGCCGATCTGTACACATGGGATATCAACGAGCGGGTACCCGCGCTCATCGATCCAAAATTTCCAGAACAATCTGCATTTGAGCGACGGGAGCAACTACTTTTGGAGATGATTGGCTACTTCGAAGATGGAAAGAGTTGGGAAAACGCGCTGGAGACGTACCGAGAGCTAGCGGATAACTACGAACACACCGTGTTTGAGTACGGAAAGCTGGCACGGTGTTATCGAGCCATGGCAACTCTACAGGAATCGATTATGGAGGGGAACCGTGCAGAGCCAAGGTTTTACCGCGTGGCGTACTACGGCATGGGATTCCCCATCGGCCTGCGGGATCGCCAATTCGTCGTGCAAGCCGGCCCCTACGAAGTCCCACAAATGTTTGCAGACCGAATGATGATGCAACATCCTGCAGCGCGAATGGTGGACGGCCATGTCGACAGCGTCGAAGGCCAGTTCATCCACATTGTCCCTGTAGCTCCGGAAATCAACTACGCCGGTCCTGCCTTCCGGAAACCACGTGTGCCCCCCCCTGTCCGCGACTACCTTGCCCGCAAGGGGATCCGCGCATTCTCAGTAGCGCACCAGCAACACGAGGTCGCAATCGACGAGTGGACCGAGAAAACCGTCTTCATCACCGTCACTGGCTTCCCCGCGATCCTAAAACGCAGCGAAGTCCTAGACACCGTAGTCGTGGGCGTATCTCCCGTCGAGCGTGCAATCGAGGAGATCATGCGACGCACCGCCGAACTCGTTGCGCTGGAGCAAAAGTTCTCCGACCTCAAGGCCCCCGACAAAACCCTCGACATGGGTGCATTCAGCATCGCCCTGACCAACGCCGTCGACGCCAACAAGAGCGTAGCACGCTTCCGCAGCCTCCTCGAAGAACACGAAACCAAAGAAGAACTCCGCGAAGCCCTCCGGTGTATCCTCTCCGACCACGTCGTTGCAATCAAAAAAGCGCTTGGCACGCACGGGCGTCTCGTGCCCGACGGCCTCCGCGGCGTACAAGCAAACTGCTCAAAATGCTTCGAAGCAACCTTCCGTCGCGAACTCGCCGAGAACCAACCCGTCACCCCGCCCGCGCCCGGCCAGTGGCGTCAAATCCCCGCACCCACAAAAAATGAAGAAAACGCACCAATCCCTCTTCCCTCCACACCCCCGCAACCCCCGCCACAGCCGGTGCTGAAACGCTCCGCAAGCGTCAAGTCGGAAGCTGGAACCGAGAAATCTTCCACCTCGAGACGGCTGACTACCATGATATTTGGTAGCGGAGGGCCACCACCGATTCCGCCGATTCCAATGGCCAGGAGTAGGAGTGCTAGTGTTAGCACCAGTCGATCGAGAAAGAGTAATAAGAGCGGTATCAGCCGGGGGGAGAGGGACGGGGAGAAAGAGGGGCGGCCGAAGACGCCCGGGAGGATTGAACGTGGTGTTGGTAGTGTTCGACGGAGGTGGAGCCAGATGAGTCTTGGAGTCAGTGGGACCGGGGGGAAGAAGGAACGTGAACGCGAACGAGGGAGGAGCGGGGTTTTTGGGAGTCTCGAGGAGGAGGGGGAGGTATAGGTATGTATAGGATGGGTGTGTTTTTTTTGGGTGTTTGGGGGTTTGGAACATGCTTTTTTTTTTTGCTTTTGCTTTTGCGAACTCACAAGGCCGGCGGCTGGCTCTTTTTTCCTTGAGTTGAGTTTTTTTACTTTTATTTCTATTTTAGGCCTGGTTTTTTTTGAGGCCGCTGTGATACCTACCTACCTTACTTTACCTTACCCTTTTACTTTGCTATTGATATTGCCTATTACTACTAACTGACTGGACTGACTGATCAACGGGTTTTATATGTAACTTTACCTGGGCTACCTTATGCTTACTGACTTGACGGGTGGTTTTTCTTTTCCTTTCCTGTTGAAAGTTGGTATTGAGTATCGAAGTGTGTATTTTTTCGATTCATATTTGGCCGGTTTAGGGATATTTGTTTTAGTG
>Ga0307514_10000904_pt1 | contig 45744 bp, 32 predicted proteins | sample 16_EM_MG_FD_203088 | JGI IMG/M metagenome (GOLD analysis project Ga0307514, IMG submission 203088) | Populus trichocarpa ectomycorrhiza microbial communities from riparian zone in the Pacific Northwest, United States - 16_EM | ecosystem: Host-associated > Plants > Roots > Unclassified | place...
CGTCAACAGAGCGTCAACAGAGCGTCAACAGAGCGTCAACAGAGCGTCAACAGAGCGTCAACAGAGCGTCAACAGAGCGTCAACAGAGCGTCAACAGAGCGTCAACAGAGCGTCAACAGAGCGTCAGCAGAGCATCAACTATTTTGGGTGTTGAATCTCATATAATCTAAGGGCTGTGCTACAGCTCTTATCCATAATCGAAGTATTGGCCGCCTTTATAGGTATTATGGTTAATGTCGACATCGCTTCACGTGACAATGAGGGTCAACAGTGCGTCAACAGATCGCCAACAGAGCGTCAATAGAATGTCAACAGAGGGTCAACAGAGCTTCAACAGAGGGTCAACAGAGCATCAACACAGCGTCAACAATCCCGGGTATTGCATCTTGTATAATCCAAGGGCTGTGCTATGGCATTTACCCATAATCAGCATATTGGCAGCCTTTATGGGCGAAAGGGAAAGCGACATGGTCACAGCGCCAATCTGAAAATGAGCATCAACAGAGCTTGAACGATTTTGAGTTTTGCATCTTGTATCATCCAAGGACTGTGCTACGGCTTGTATCCATAATCGAAGTATTGGCCATCTATATAGGCATTATGGTTAATGTCAATGTCGCTTCACCTGACATTGAGTGTCAACAGAGCGTCAACAGAGCATCAACACTGCATCAACAGAGCGTCAACAGAGCGTCAACAACCTTTGGTGTTGCATCGTGTATAATCCAAGGGCTGTGGTACAGCTTTTATCCACAATTGAAGTATTGGCCGCCAATATAGGCAAAATGGTTGATGTCGATGTCGCTTCACCTGACAATGAATGTCAACAGAGCATCAACACAGCATCAACAGAGCATCAACAGACTGTCAACAGAGTGTCAACAATCTTGTGTATTGCATCTTGTATAATCCAAGGGCTGTGCTATGGCATTTACCCATAATCAACGTATTGGCAACCTTTGTGGGCAAAAGAGAAATCAACATGGCCACAACCCCAGTCTGAAAATGAGTGCCAAGAGAGCGTCAACGATTTTGGGTGTTGCATCTTGTATAATCCAAGAGCTGTGCTACGGCTTTTATCCATAATCGAAGTATTGACCGCCTTTATAGGCAATATGGTTAATGTTAATATCGCTACACCTGAAAATCAGCATCAACCGTACGTCAACACAGCATCAACTCTGCGTCAACCGAGTGTTAACTGAGTGTCAACCATTTTGGGTGTTGCATCTTGTGTAATCCAAGGGCTGTACTATGGCATTTACCTATAATTGAAGTATTGGCAACCATTAGAGGAAATATGGTTACAGTCGATTTCGCTACACCTAAAAATAAGCGTCACCAGAGCATCAACAGAGTGTCAACAATTTTGGGCATTGCATCTTCTATAATGCAAAGGTTGTGCTACGGCATATACCCATAGTCGAAGTTTGGCCGTCTTTATTTGGAATATGGTTAGTGACAATGTTGCTACCACCTTCAACTGAGCGTCAACAGAGGCTCATTGATTTTTGGTAATGTAAGTATGGTGATTGAAATGGGATCTGCTTGCTGTTATGCGTAATGAACATATTGGCAGTCTTTATCAGCAAAAGAGCAAGCTACAGGGTCACTTCCCCATTCTGACAATGAGCGTCAATGGAGCCTCAACAATTTTTGGTTTTTTGAATAAGGTAATTGGTATGTGATTTGCTTACTGGTATCCATAACCAACATATTGGCAGTCATTTGAGGCAAAAGAGAAAGTGATACAGTCACGGCCCCATTCTGAAATTGACCGTCAACCTAGCGTCGACTGAAAGTCATGAATTTCTGGTGATGCATATTTGGTAATGAAGGCATCGCATGGTTATTTCAGCTTATAATTGAACTATTGGCCTCCTCCATAGTCAAAGTACAAATTAATAAAGCAAAAACATGATTTCAAATGTTATCGATTTCGCAACCTGCAAAACATGCAAAATGTAATTCCTGCATGTAGAATAATCGATTTTAATCGAGTACTATTATCAAATAGCAAAGGCAAGCGCAGTATATATGTTTAGAGATGAACCCGAAGGATAACCCGCTGAGGACCTGCCCAATTCAAATGGATAGGGAAATATCTATTGAACCGTACCCGAATCTGTAGTTCAGATTTATTGACGACCTGGACAGCTAATTTGGTGCTGGTTCGGTTTTGACCCAGACCTGGACCTGAATCGATAGTCCAGAACCATTGCTAACACTACCGATGACACACCTGGGAGCCCCGATGACAAGTCTGGGAAACTCGGCAACAAGTCTTGGAGCACCTCAAATCACAGTAGCGCATTCTGGAAAAGACAACATCTTCTTTCAACATGCTGCCAGTGCGCTTTGAAATCATAGCTATTACTTATTGTTCAACAATTTTTGAAACTCATGTATTCTGTTTGCATTCTCATCTATGTATCTATATAGCTACCCATCTATGGTACGGTATATCTCAACTGGCAGCTGGCAGTCCTTGAGTGCAATTCATGGAGCACCTGAAAATAACGATCGAGTGAAATCAGGGATGCACTCCAAGATCCTGATCTAGCGAGTGTGGAAATGCACTTGGAGGACATAAACGTGCCAACTTGAAGGCCGTAATCGAGCAAGTTGGGAGAGACACTTGTATGCCGTGATCGAGCCAGTTTGAGGGTACACTTGGCAGCCATGAACGTGCCAACTTTGAGGCCGTGATGGAGCAAGTTCAGAGATTCACTTCGATGCCGTGATCGAGCGAGTTTGGAGATATGCACTTGGAGCTGATGATCATGTGAACCTGGAGGCTGTAATGGAGGGAGTCTAGAGATACATTTGGAGGCCGTGATCGAGCGAGTTTGGAGATGCACTTGGAGGCCATAATCAGCGAAGATTGCAGATGTACTTGGAGGCTGTGATCAAGCGAGATTGGACGAGTACTTGCATCAGCAATATGTAATTATGTCACTGGGAGCCTCTGGGAGTGTCTGAGAGTTGTCGGACCAGAATCCCAGGGTGGTTAAATCCCAGAGTTGACTGGACCGACAGCAGTGGCCTTCAGGTGCACCTGGGAGCACCTGGGAGCGCCGACAACAAGCCTGGGAGCGCCGGCAACAAGCCTGGGAGCACTTCGAATCACTGCAGAGCAGACAGGGAGAAACAACATCTTCTTTGGGAACGCTGCAGGTGCGCCTGGAAATCATAGCTACTACTTATCGTTCAACGATTTTTAAAACTCATGTATTCAATTTGTATTCTCATCAATGTATATATGTATCTATATAGCTACCTATCTACACACGGGATAGCTGGACAGGCTGCAGGCGGTGCTTGAGAGCAATTCGAGGTGTGCCTGACGATAATGATCAAGTGAACTCAGAGATACACTTGGAGGTGGTTATTGTGTGAACTTAGAGATGCACTTGGAGGCCGTGATCGAGCGAGTTTGGATATGCACTTGGAGGCCATGACCGAACGAGTTTGGAGATGCACTGGGAGGCCGTAATTGAACGAGTTTGGAGATGCACTTGGAGGCTGAGATCGTGTAACTCAGAGATGCACTTGAAGGCCGTGATCAAGCGAGTTTGGAGATGCATTTGAAGGCCGCGATCATGGAACTCAGGGATGCACTTGGAGGCCGTGGTTGAGCGAGTTTGGAGATGCACTTGAAAGGCATGATCGACCAAGATTGGAGTACTTGGAGGCGGTCGATAGGAGGCGCGCCGGGTGCTGAGACTCTATCCATCAGTTAGTTAACTCGCAACCGTGGGAATTTAATGAGGTGACTTTACCATTGAGCTCTCACGGAGAGCTGGCTCGTGGCGGTCGATCTTGTAGGGAGGCATGCCAGAAGTTGAAGCTACATTCAGGGGTCAACTCGTAATCGTGAGAATGAAGGGAAGACAGACAATCTTGGGTTTATGCTGTGCTCGGTGTATGCTGTACTCGGTGTATGCTGTCCTCGGTTTATGCTGTACTCGGTGTATGCTATACTCAGTGTTAACTCATTATCATGGCATGGAGAGATAGAAAGGGATGACTTAACTTTGTATTCTATGATGATGGTAGAGAAAGAGAGATTGGGGATGAAGATGGGAACGAATATGAAGGATACGAGCAGATATGAGAAGTCAGGGGTACGACTTGCCTGATTGGATTTAGAAGACCTCATATCGGTGTTTTTACCCGCTGGATCAGGAGTAGTACCTGCCGTATCAGGAATGGTAAATTGACTCCCATACGAAATTCTCTTAAGTCTCAGTTTCTCATGATGATTTCCCCCCATCTCCTCTCATCTCTCTCTTTCTCTACCATCACCTAAGAACACAAAGTTAAGTCATCCCTATCTATCTCTCCATGCAATAATCATGAGTTAACACTGACTACAGCATACACCGAGTTCAGCTCACATCGAGTACAGCATCATCCCAACATCGACTGTTTCCCGCTCCCAGTCAGTCTCTCATCTCTTGGCGGATCTTATTGTACCCAACTCTCCACATTCCCACCATTACGAGTTAACCAATGGATAGAATCACAGCTGCCGTCGCACCTCCCTCCTGATCTACCGCCTCAAGATTGACCACCTCCAAGTACTCCTCCAATCTCGATTGATCATAGTCACCAAGTGCATCTCCAACCTCACTCGATCACGGCCTCCAAGTGCATCTCTGAGTTTAAACAATCATGGCCTCCAAGTGCATCTTCAAACCCGCTCGATCATGGCCTCCAAGTGCATCCCTGAGTTACACGATCTCGGTCTCCAAGTGCATCTCCACACCTGCTCGATCACGGCCTCCAAGTGCATCTCTGAGTTCAACTCGATCACACCCTCCAAGTGCATCTCTAAGTTCTCTCAATCAGGGTCTCCAGGTACTCCTGTGATTACACTCCAGTACTGTCTGCAGCCAGATTGGTCGTATGTATATATATATAGAGAGACTTAGATAGATAATACATGCCATATTATGATGTAGCGAATCTTGTGACTGTAACAAAGACGAATCTGATACACGAAATGCCTTGTGATTATGGAACCCTAAGAACCACTACTGTGAGAATACGGCAATAAGTCTCCCGCAGAGCTGCGCAGAGGTCTCAAGCTGCTCTCGACATCTCCTGCGCAGAGGTCTCAGGTGCTCCAAAATTTGACTATCCTATAAGTCAAATCTCGTAGCATCCTGAATGCGCCTCCATAACTGCAGGTGCTTTCAGAAGCACTTGAGAATGCTCTTGCAGAGTCTGAGAGCACTTTGCTTAGCTCCAAGGGGGCTAGGGAGCATCTGGAATTACTTGGGAGCACTAGTGAGGTCTACTGGAGTGTGTGGGAGGTTTGCATGTGGCTTCCGGACCGATTTACATTTTGCTGGTATGGAGGCGGTCGATGCACGGCGCGCCAGGTGCTGAGACTCTATGCATCAGTTAGTTAACTCACAACAGTGGGAATGTGACAAGTTGACTTTACCATTAAGCTGTTATGGAGAGCTGGCTCATGGCAGTCAATCATGAATGGAGGCACGCTGGAAGCTAAAGGTACATTCAGGGGTCGACAACTAATCATGAGAATAAAGGGAACACAAACATTCTTGGGCGTATACTGCACTCGGTGTATGCTTGTACTCCATGTATAGTTATGCCTGGTGTATAGTCGTACTCAGTGAATGGTTGAACTGGGTGTGTCATTGTACTCGGTGTATGCCTGGACTCAGTGTATGCTTGTACTAGGTGTATGGTTGTACTCCATGTTGACTGATAATCATTGAATGGAGAGATAGAGTGGGATGACTCAACTTCGTATTCTACGATGATGGTAGAGTTGTGGACGAGAAAGAAAGAGATAGGGGATAATGATGACAACAATGTGGAGAATACGAGCAGATATGAGTCATCAGGGGTATGACTTGCCTGATTGAGTTGGGAAGACCTCATATCAGTATGATTACACGCAGGATCAGGACTAATACCTGCCATATCGGAGATGGTAAATTGACTCGCACACAAAATTCTCTTAAGTCCTGCTTTCTCCTGAGGATTTGTCCCATGTCCTCTCATCCCTCTCTTTCTCGTCCTCAACTCTACCATCACCTAAGAATACAAAGATAAGTCATCTCTCGCTATCTCTCCATGCCATAAACAAGAGTGAACACCTAGTACAGCATACACCGAGTACAGCATACACCGAGTACAGCATACACCGAGTACAGCATACACCAAGTACAGCATACACCAAGTACAGCATACACTGAGTACTGCATACACTGTGTACTACATCATCCCAACATCGACTGTCTCCTGCTCGCAGCCAGTATCTTGGCAGACCTTTTTGTACTCAATTCTCTACATTCACACAATTACGAGTTAACAAATGAATACAGTGTCAGCACCCATTGCACCTCCCTCCTGAACTACCGCCTCTGGATTGGTTGCCTCCATGTACTCCTCCCATCTCGTTCGATCATGGCCTCCAAGTGCATGTCCATACTCGCTCGATCATGGCCGCCAAGTGCATCTCCAAACTTGCCTAATTAGAGCCTCCAAGTATACCTGCAACCTCGATTGATTATGGCCTCCAAGTTCGCACCATCACGGCCTCTAAGTGCATCTCCAAACTCTCTTGATTGTAGCCTCGAAGTGTATCTCCAAACTCCATTGATTACGCTCTCCAAGTTCTCACATTCATAGCCTCTATGTCCAATGCGAAACTCTCTTAATCATGGCCTCCCAGTGCAGCTACAATCTTGCTGGATCATCACCACCAAGGTTGATAGATTACGGCCTCCAAGTGCATCACCAAACTCTCTTGATCATGGCTTCAGAGGCCATCACTAAGTTCACTCGATCAGGATGTGGTGAAATGGTGTAGTTAGAAGTCAGTAAGCCGATAATCAACATTCTGCCACACCTTGCACGGCAACCAAATGGAATTCTTAAGAGAGATCTGTTCGGGCTCGAGGAGGATAGGATCAGGGTGAGATGATATGAAAGTATATCCGGCCATGATGACCCACACCAATTGGGTGGATCTATGAATGCTTGGCAAGAGTGCATGAAGCCAACAGCTAGAGTGGGTATTTCATATAGTGCAATGATGTCTATTTACTCCAGGGTCTCCCAAATATATATTCCTTGTTGGTGAGTCCATCTCTGTTATCTCTGTATCTCGGTATGTATTTATATAGAGAGACTTAGATAACACATGCCATATTATGCTGTAGCAAATCTTTTGAGTATAACAAAGACAAATATAATAAACAAAATGTTTTGTGGTTGTGGAATCCTAATAACCAACACCAGGAAAAATGACCTTATGCGACATGTAACTCCTAGAGAAGCTGTTTTTGGGCCAGTAATCCATAGCATATTTGACACGTGGCACTATGAGGTCCTATGGACCTGCAATTTGACTAGATTACTATGATATGCATGCAATTATATGCGCTTGATACTATACATTATGCTGCATTCAACACACTTGAAACCAAACTGCCAAATGCATATCATTGCATGCTCCCAAGTACGCTCTGAAGTACACTCCTGATTGCACTCAGTTGTACACTCCCAGCCTGCTTGACATACGTTCCCAAGTACACCTCTGAGCACGTTCTCAAGTACACTCCCGGGCATGCTCACACGGACGCTCCCAATTGCACTCGATGGTACACTCCCAGCCTGCTTGAGTATACGCTCCCGAGTAAGCGCTCAAGACACTCCCAAGTACACCTCCGAGTATGCTCCCAAGTACACCACTGAGTAAGCTCCCAAGTACACACCAGAGCATGCTCTCAAGGATGCTCCCAATTGCACTCGATGGCACACTCCCAGCCCGCTTGACTGTACACTCCCAACTAAGCTCTCAAGACGCTCTCAATTGCACTCGATGACACACTCCCAGCCTGCTTGACTGAACATTCCTAAGTACGCTCTCAAGACGCTCCCAATCGCACTCGATGGCACACTCCCAGCATGCTTGACTGTATGCTTCCAAGTAAGCTCTCAATACGCTCTCAAGCACACTCCCGAGCATGCTTTCAAGTACACTCCCAATTGCACTCAATGACACTCCCAGTCTACTTGGCTCTACGCTCCCAAATACACTCTCAAGAGGCAAGACACTCCCAATCTCACTTGACTATATGCTCCCATGTATGCTCCTGTGTGCTCGATCTAGAGACTTGCTGAGTTGCACGCGCCAGGCACCGGGAGGCGTGAGGCTGGTGGCCGGTGGCTGGTGCCCGGTGGTGGGTGACTGGCGGCATGTGGTGGCTGAAATCATGACGTCAGTCGATATCATAGTCTGAACCTTATCTTTAGCATAGCCACCGTGACCAGATCTCACGAGGCCTCATGGTCATGGTGTTGACAATTGCAGCCTTAGATTCTGCAGGAAAGGTGGACAATTTGATCTTGGAGTGAGGAGATCTCCGACTCAGATTTTCCAGCGGAATCTTGTACCTGCTTCTCATCAATTTTGGGCATATGTGTGCGCATTCAGTCTGGGGCTGATGGAGATGATGGCAATGGCAATGGCAATGGCAATGGTGTTGGTGATAGTTATAGTGATCATAGTCTCAGAAGCACGTAGACAAGTAGGTTGGCTACGTCAATGTCAGCATCAAAGGTTCTACAGACTTAGAGCCTTCTACTAGCCAAAGCTTCCACAGACCTAAAGCCTTCTATTAGCCAAAGCTTCCACAAACTCAGAGTTTTCCAACAGCCAAAAGCTTCCCGTGGAAGACTCTACTCTTTGCGAATATGCTCCTGCATGCTCGATCCAGAGACTTGCTGAGTTGCAGGCGCCAGGAACCTGGAGGCAGGTGGCGGGTGGTGGGTGGTGGGTGGCGCGTGGTGTGTGGCACGTGGCAGCGGCCGAAATCATGACATCGGTCAATATCATAGTCTGAACCTTATTTTTACCGCGGCCACCGCGTCAAGATCTCACGATGCCTCACGGTCATGGTGTTGACAATTGCAGCCTGAGATTCTACAAGAAAGGTAGACAATTGGATGTTGGGGAGAGCAGATCTCCGACTCAGATTTTCCAGTGGAATATACTGCTCGCCTCCCACCGACTGTGGGTGTATGTGTACGCATTCGGGGCTGATGGTGATGATGGTGATGGTGATGATGGCGATGGTGATGATGGCAATGATGATGGTGTGGGTGATGGTGATCATAGTACTAGAAGCCCTTAGACAAGTAGGTTGGCTACGTCAACGTTTGCATCAAAGCTTCCACAGACTTGGAGCCTTCTAGCACCCAAAGCTTCCACAGACTTAGAGCGTTCTAGCAGCCAAAGCTTCCACAGACTTAGAGCACGCTAGTAGCCAAAGCTTTCACAGACTTAGAGCGTTCTAGTAGCCAGAGCTTCCACAGACTTAGAACCTTCTATTAGCCAAAGCTTCGACAAACTGAGGGTTTTCCATCGGTCAAAAGCTTCTCGTGGAAAACTCTACTCCTCCCAATGCGAGGCTCTCTCAAGAACATCAGCAAAATATATTTTACTCACTGGAAGCCTCCAGAAGTGTCTGAGAGGATATGGAGTGAAAACTTAGATGCGTCAATTTCTGGAGAGTATCACACCCTGCAAGGGCATTCCTGGCAGCCTTCAGAGTAACTGGGCGCGCTGGCGACAAGCCTGGGAGCACCGAAAGCAAGCCTGGGAGCACCTGGGAGCTCCGGCGACAAACCTGGGAGCACTGGCAACAAACCTGGGAGCACTGGCGACAAACCTCGGAGTGCCGGCGACATGTCTGGGAGCACCTCGAATCACAGTAGAGCAGTTTGGGAAAAACATCTTCTTTGAGAACGCTGCTGGTGCGCCTGGAAATCATAGCTACTACTTATTGTTCAATGATGTTAAAAACTCATATATTCAGTTTGTATTCTCATCTATGTATCTATGTGTCTATGTAGCTACCCATCTACACACGGTATATCTGGACTGGCTGCATGCAGTGCTTAAGAGCAATTCGAGGCGCGCTTGAAAAAGACGATCGAGTGAACTCAGAGATACACTGAGACGCCGTGATCGAGCGAGTTTGGAGATGCACTTGGAGGTGGCAATCGACCATATTTGCAAAGACACTTGGAGGCCATGATCGAGTGAACTTAGAGATGCACTCCGAGATCGAAATCTAGTGAGTTTTTAGATGCACTTGGAGACCATGATCGTGCGAACTTGGAGGCCATAATCGAGCCAGTTTAGAGATACGCTTGGAGGCCGTGATCATGCGAGTTTGGAGATGCACTTGGAGGCCATGATGGTACAAACTTCAAGGCCGTAATCGAGCGGGTTTGGAGATACACTTGGAGGCCGTAATCGAGCGAGTTTAGAGATGAACTTGGAGGCCGTAATCGAGCGAGTTTGGAGATGCACTGGGAGGCTATGATCATGCGAACTTGGAGGCCGTAATCAAGCGAGTTTGGAATACACTTGGAGGCCATGATCGTGCAAACTTCGAGGCCGTAATCGAGCGAGTATGGAATACACTTGGAGGCCGTGATCGAGCAAGTTTGGAGATGCACTTTGGAGGCCGTAATCGAGCGAGATTGGATGAGTGCTTAGAGCCGGTCGATAGATGGCGCACCGGGTGCGGAGACTCTATTCATCAGTTAGTTGACTCGCAAATGTGGGAATGTGACAAGGTGGCTTTACCTTTGAGCTCTTATGGCGAGATAGCTGATGGCGGTCGATCGTGTAAGGAGGCACGGGAGAAACTGAAGCTACATTCAGGGGTCAACTCGTAATCATGAGAATGAAAGGAAGACAAACAATCCTGGGTTGATGCTGTACTCAGTGTATGCTGTACTCGGTGTATGCTGTACACGGTGTATGCTGTACTCGGTGTATGTTGTACTCGATGTATGCTGTACTCGGAGTCAACTCATGATCATGGCATGGAGAGATAGAGAGGGATGACTTAACTTTGTGTTCTGCAATGATGGTAGAGTTGTGGACGAGAAAGAGAGAGATGGAGGATGAAGATGAGAACGATGTGGAGGATACAAGCGGATATGAGAAATCAGGTGAACAACTTGCCTGATTGGGTTGGGAAGACCTCGTATCGGTGTAATTACACCCCAGATCGGGACTCGTACCTGCCATATCGGGGATGGTAAATTGACTCGTACACGAAATTCTCTATGTCCCTGTTTCACATGATGATTTGCCCCATCTCTCTTCTTCTCGTCCTCAACTCTACAATCACCTAAGAACACGAAGTTAAGTCATCCCTCTCTATCTCTCAATGCCATGATCAAGAGTGAACACCGAGTACAGCATACACCGAGTACAGCATACACCGAGTACAGCATACACCGAGTACAGCATACACCGAGTACAGCATACACCGAGTACAGCACACATTGAGTACTGCATACACCGCATACTGCATCATCCCAAGATTGACTGTCTCCCACTCCCAGCCAGTCTCTCCGCTCTCAACGGACCATGTTGTACTCAATTCTCTATATTCCCACGATTACTAGTTGAACAATGAATAGAGTCTCAGCTGCCGTTGCACCTTCCTCCTGATCCACAGCCTCCAGATCGACCACCTCCAAGTACTCCTCCAATCTCGATCGATCATGGCCTCCAAGTGCATCTTCAAACTCGCTCGATCACGGCCTCCAACTGCATCTCTGAGTTACACGATCTCGGCCTCCAAGTGCATCTCCAAACTCGCTCGATCACGGCCTCCAAGTGCATCTCTCAGTATCACGATCTCAGCCTCCAAGTGCATCTCCAAACTCGCTCAATCACGGCCTCCAAGTGCATCTCTGAGTTCAACTTGATCTTGGCCTCCAAGTGCATCTCGAAACTCACACTATCACGGCCTCCAAGTGCATCCCTGAGTTACTCGATCACGGCCTCCCAGTGCTTCTCCAACCTCACTCGATCACGGCCTCCAAGTGTATGTCTGAGTTCAACTTTATCTTGGCATCCCAGTGCATCTCCAAACTCGCTCTATCATGGCCTCCAAGTGCATCTCGGAGTTACACGATCTCGACCTCCAAATGCATCTGCAAACTCGCTTGATCACGGCCTCCAAGTGCATCTCTGAGTTACACGATCAAGGCCTCCATGTGCATCTCCTAACTCGCTCTATCACGGCCTCCAAGTGCATCTCTGAGTTACTCGATCTCGGCCTCCAAATGCATCTCCAAACTCCCTACGCTCCAGTACCATCTGCAACCAGATTGGCTGTATGTATATATATACAGAGACTTAGATAGATAATGCATGCCATATTATGATGTCGCGAATCTTGTGACTCTAACAAAGACGAATCTGATACACGAATTGCCTTGTGGTTATGGAACCCTAAGAACCACTGCTGTGAGAATGCGGCACCAAGTCTCCCGCAGAGCTGCGCAGAGGTCTCAAGCTGCTCTCGAAGTCTCAGCTGATCCAAAATTTGACTCTGCTATAAGTCAAATCTGGTAGCATCTTGAATGCAGCTCCATAACTGCAGGTGCTTTCAGGAGCACCTGACAATGCTCTTGCAGAGTCTCAGAGCACTTTGTTTAGCTCCAGGGGGGCCTGGGAGCATCGGAAATCACTTTGGAGTACCGGTGATGTCTTCCGGAGTGTCTGGGTGGTTTTGGGTGTGGCTTCCAGACCGATTCACATTTTGCTGATGAAGGCTCTCAAGCAGGCTTTCAAGCAGGCTTTCAAGCAGGCTCTCAAGCAGGCTCGCAAGCAGGCTCTCAAGCAGAATCTGAAGTGGACTGTCAGTGATAGTACACAGTACCAGTATAGCAGCGAAGACTGCAGGTATTGATCCATCTCCGGCCGCCAGCTGTAAATTGTTCCATAGGCCCACGCGCACATCTCTAGGAATCGACTATAGACAACTATAGGCTGCACGTCATGCAGGGGTCCACAGGAAGCTTGCTATGAGCCATGCGTGTGCGCATGTGCGCATAGCGCAGTCAATAGTTGATTTGGACTTTTGCCGATGAATGCTGTGAGAATATGGCACCAACTCTCCCGCATAGCTTGAGCAGAGATCTCAGCTGCTCTCAAAGTCTCCTAAAGACCTGTGCAGAGGACTCAGTTGCTCCAAAATTTGACTATGCTTATAGTCAAATCTTGTAGCATCCTGAATGCACGTCGATAAGTCCAGATGCTTTCAGGAGCACCTGAAATTGCATATGCAGAGTCCGCGAGCACATTTCCAAGCTCCACGGGGGCCTGGGAGCATCTGGAAGTACTTAGAAGCCCTGGTGAGGGGTAGCGGAGTGTCTGAGAGGTTTGCATGTGGCTTCCGGACTGATTTAAATTTCGCGGATGTAATGCCTGCAGTCCTCCAAATGATTATCCATAAGATCCCAGGCATCTCTCAGAGATTTTTGGTGCTTCCCATGTTGGTTCCGCGACACTCCCAGGAGCACCCAAAGTTTTCTCCAGTGCTCCGGCATACTCCCAAATATATCACAATCACTTCCATGGTACTCCTGTACCAGTCATCAGAGATCCCAGTTGCTCCTGTACCAGTAATCAGAGTGTAGGGGCACGTACACCAGTGTTCAGCCTTATACGCATATGTATGGTAATTAGAGGTATACGGTTGCAAACGTGAACTCGGGTGATAGTGAATAGGTTTATAGGTACGATTATCGCTAGAGACCTAAGTCTCGTGGCGATCCGACTATATAGAATGGCTGTTACCCGGCCACAGGCACGTGTCGCCGTTACATTATCCCCCTCTTTCGGCGCAGACCTCCTGGGTTCCATAAACCATACAAGAGAAAAGCAAAGGAATGGGAAGAAAGAATTATACATTCATGCTGCGTACGTACTCGTGCAAAATCATAAGTCCCACTACCGATCAGTAGAGCACAATGGCGACCTTTCGGCAGATCCGGCGCACAGGGAAACTCCACATCCATTGACTGGTGGTATAAACCCGTGCCGACGCCATTTGTACGGGGCTGCGATCCAAAGAAGAGAAGAAGAGAACAGAGAAACTAGAAAACATCCAAAAGTGATCCCATTCTCCATTAAGTCAACTTCCTAACCCGTGCTCCTGTTACGGGGATACTTAGGTACCCAGCATACGTACTAGTACAGCCGTAGATCCTATTCCTTCCAAAGATTACTTATAATCACTTCTTGTATACTGGCAAGCTTGGTATTTGTATTTCGTAGAAGGTTTCTAGCTTTCGCTTTCCTAGCCTGTTTAAGTTGTTTCTTCGATTGAAGCAAGGGATTAACTCGTCCCTTCCTGGTTCTCCTCAAAGGGTCGCTAACGTAATCAGCTGAAGGGGATACTGCTTGCTTATCTGTATCGACGCTAATATCCCTAGCTATATCTTGAGGGGTTGAGGATACTCCTCGTATTTTCTTTCCCCGTGATGTGAGGTTATCGATGTGGTTTCTCAGGCCTTCTTCCAATCCTATAACTCCGGCTATCCACCAGACACAGTTTGCTACAACCAAGTACTGAACGTTTCTAGCAAAGGATATAATTTTCTCAAGAGAGTAAACAATGACGTCGGAATCGTTCTCGAAGGTTATAGTCATTCGTATAACTATTCGTTGAAGGTGCGGGGCTGCCGCTACAAAAAGCTAGTAGATTTTTATATAATAATAATAGGTATCATAAAAACTCAATAATAAATAAAGGTCTTCTTTCGCTGGTAGGTTTCTGACTGTTCGCTGCTAGAGCTTGTTCTCTTCATTGCCGGGACAATGTGATCTCTTTATAGTCATGTTCGAGGCACAGTATTCTTATCGCCCAGACTTCCATGCTATGATTCCGCTTATCACATAATTGCAGTGTTATAGTTGCGTCTTACATTCTACTGAATGCGCCCCGTAATTGACTGCCACGCTTCCCTTAGGTTATCGTGTTCATATAAATGTGGTTTTAAAGTGTTACGCTCCTGATTAAAATCAGGCCATCCATTATATTAAATTATGTCAAATGACGTATCAGATCATAACTTCAACTTGGATATCTCGCCACTCGTTTTGTTCAGTAGTTGGAACATCGACGACTGACACATAACTCTGCGTAATCGCAATTTAACTGTGTTTGATCTTCTCAATGCTTTAAATTGCAATATTCTCTGCCTCACGATAATTGGCTATTCGGCATTGCATCATAGATTTAATCAGCGACCAACTGATACTATGCCAACGTAGATTTTTGACACATCATAATATGACGTTGCAATGCATACAGCCTTTAATCAAAAAGACCGGTTCGCTTCAGGCCTCTTATCTTCAGCCAATGCCAAAATCCCTCAGACACTGCAAGCTCAGGTCTCGACCTTCCGTAGACCGGGGAGTGCCACAAGTAGTCTCACCGCTTTTGGGTGTAAGTTGCAGATCCCTCATAATAACTTTGCATAACGTCTGCTGCACACGTAATTCTGCGTAATCGCAACTTAACTGTGTGTTGTCCCGCTAGATAAGTTATAGTAATTGCTTGACCGACAAGTGACTCAAGTGTAACCCCGCTAAAGACCACTTGACTGACAAACATGTTCACGTATTCGCAGGTAGGTGTTTTGCATATGAACATCTTTTAAGATTTGTCACATGTACCTGCTTCGTTCAAACATGTATCATTATCACTGCTAAGAGACGACCCCTAAGGGACGACCCCTAACAGCTCCAACGACCGTCATTCCCGTATATCTCGGCGTAGGTCATTGTCGGAATTGTCAGGGTGGTGGAGCTTTCCGTTCGTGACTTGGCATCGATCGGAGCTTCCGCTGCCAGCATCGGTCTTAGCCGTCAATCGTGTTCGTCAATCGTGTCTTATTCATCGATATCTCATATGTAAGTTTCTCTAAAATGGTTATACCTACCAAATCAAAGCGTGCCTGTGCTCTCTTGAGCCTTCATGCAGTACTTCGTCAAATATATCTCAAGCGGTAGTAATCGGGAAGTGGCATTGACTTCCAGATACTGGTTGACTAGGTAGTGGTCTTTGGAAGTCCGCTTCGGTGACCATCCGGTCGACTTCATGATTGTGCTCTCGAAAGGAGGCTTCAATAGAATCTTGATCGACTGGGTAGACTTTACGGTCGCCTTCTGGTTGCACTTTCGATAGGCGGCTTCAGTAGGATCTTGGTTGACTTGGTAGACTTCGCCGGTCGACTTCTCAGTTGACTTCATCCAGCTGGGCTTTTGGCTTGCCGGTAGGACTTGACTGGTCAACTACTCAGTAGGCTTCTTGGTCGAATTCTCAGTGTGTCTCGGTAGACTGCCGCCAGGTGGGCTTTCGGCTTATCAGTAGGACACATTTTTGACATGGTCATACCCCCTTTTGATTTTCGTTGCTCCGTCAATGACTTAGACTCAAATCGGTTGTTGATTGCCATCGTAGTTCGGTAGACTTATGAACTTCAGTAGACTTTTGGTGACCTTTGTTGACCGACGCATCCTTCGGCAGCCTTCGTCTCTGGACTTCAGAGGTCTTCAACTTTGCTTGTCTCTTGGCTGGTCTTGGTCAACTTGCTTTGTCTCATTTTTGCACTTGCTCTCGTCTCATTTTCCCACTTGCTTTGGCCTTGCTGTTTGACTCACTTGGTCATTGCCCTGCTTGGTGTTTCCATATGCTTCGTGCTTCGACTAGCTTCATGTTTCGACTCGCTTTTCCCCTGTTCGGACTTCGCTTGGTGTGTTGTCGTTGTCTCTGACTTTGGGCTTTGGCCGTGAAGTCACTAGGTGGGCTTATCATCTTCCGGATGCTAGGTGCGTATGTTGATTCTTCTGGTACCCTTATCCCCACTCTCTGGGTGCATTTATTGCCACTGGACTTCTCGGTGGTTAAGTGCACTCTGGTCCTTCATTCCGGCACCTCAGGTAGGGTCATCGTATGTGAGGATTTCGGTTTCTGTAGGGTCATCCCTCTCTTTCATGATTGTTGCTCTGCCGACGACTTATCTCCTTTAATTGATCTGTAGCTTGGATGTATGGTAGCTGGTGCATTCATCAACCCGAACGGCATGATTCGGTACTCAAACTGCCAGTACCGGATGCGAAACGCTGTTTTGTACTCGTCGCCTTCCTTGATTCGGATGAGGTGATAACATTTCCTGAGGTCCTGTTGAGCATCTCCGAAATCAGTAGGAGAGGATATCGGTTCTTTACCGTGGCTTTATTGAGGGCTCGGTAGTCCACACACAGCCACAGTCTGTCATCCTTCTTTCCAAATAAGATCGGTGCTGCCGCAGGCCACAATCACTGGATGAATCCATTGGTTACGTTTGCTTCGATGTAGGCTTGCTGTTTCCGAGATTCCGTAGATCCACGCAATTTGTGTGGTTCCTCACGGCCGGGTACCCTGTCATTTTCCTCTCACCCTCTGTCTACGCTCCTTGAGTCAGAATCGCTCTTGCTCACAAATTCTCTTTGGATGCCGTGAAAGGTGCGGTGGGAGAGTTGGCATATCTTTGCTGCATACATCCACACAGTCCTTGTATCTCACGAGGATACGACAAATCTTGATATTGTGAATCTTGATATTGTGCTGGGATGCGACCCCCATCATCTGCTACCATCTCCGTGTTAACTATGTCTGTTTCTATTCTCATTAACCATTTCTGCATGCTGCATTGTAGCATGCTTTGGCGGAGTGGAGATCGGTAGGGGTCCCAGGTTGGCTGGATCAGACAGTGTGTCGCAATAGACCACCCCCGTTGTCCAGTTTCTTCCTTCATGTCTTGGCGAGCCGGTAGCAGTCATTCAAGCACCGTTACTGTGTCACTCTTCTGCCGCAACTACCGCCGCTGCTCCTGCTCGCGCATTCAGCATCCTGGAGGTCGGTTTCTCTCACATTTGGTGATGCCTTCCAGTGATGCTCCCAGCAACCCTTGAGTTTCACCAAGTCATATGGCGAATGACTCAACCACTTACTAGCTAAGAGATAATCGAATGCAGTAGCCCTGAATGGTTGTATATCCGGGGAAGGCTCACCATTTTGATTACCTCACCGTATTTCAGCAGAGGACTTGGCCAATCTGCTTCTGGAATCTTCCCCCATTGCGGTCCATTTGGCGCTCGCAGGGCTGTCAATCGACCGTAGCTGCAGTCGATTTCCGGGTTTCTCGTCTTATATTATGGCAAGCCCAAGACTAGGTCATATGTCTTCATTGGGATGACTGATTAAAACCTCCGATTTGTCAACCAGGTTAAGGTATTCAAAAGCTGAACCCAGAGACTTGCCTTTCGGCTCTCCTTTACAGACATCATCACGGGGCCAGGGTGAAGGGGAATGCTGGTTCATGTGGTGGCTCGAGTTTGCTAAGTAGGCTTGGCGATATAATGATTTTCATTGCACCGCAGTTGATTAGTGCTTTGACTCACTGCATTTTGCCGTGTATATTTCATACAACGACTTCATGGATAATATGTACCGAATCAGGTCTCTGTGTGCCACATAGATATTGGCTTGATATCAGTGCCCGACCTTCCAGAGTGACTCTTGATTTTAAGGCGATTCGGTGCGGTTGTGTCTCATCCAAGGTTGCAAGTATGGTACAGTGATCTCCGCTGCCGCAGCGAGTGCATTGCTGGTTTGCCTTTCAGCTTTCGTAGACTTGCTTTGAAAGCCACACTGCTGTATATAGTTGGCACGGCTGCCTCCACTGGGCTTATTGATCTTGAGCGATTTTGAATTACCAGTATTGTTGGCATTATTGGAATTACCGGAAGTGTTTTCGGCAGGTTCACAGATGAATGGTCATAAGTTGCATTTCATATCGCCACCATTCTGAGACTCTCCCAATTGCCTTTGTTGTTTTCGCTGTCCTCCAGGCTTCTTCGAGGTTGCTAGAGTTGTAGGTATACACGATGAGCTGACTCACAATCATCCGATGACATCGACTTCGGTTCTTGGTATTGCCGATTGAGGGGTGGGATCACGCGATGGATTGTATGTTCTCCGACTGATGATCACGCTGAATTGACTTGTAGGAATGATATTTGATTTGTCTCGTTGGTAGGGTTGAATTCTGTACTTGTGATTGTCGTGGTCCTTGCCGGCAACGCGTTTCGTCCATTGTAGCTTCTCTGGCTGATAGTCGCACTCAATTGACCCGTAGGAATGGTATTCGATTTCTCTGTTGATCAGGTCAAATCCTGTACTCATGATAATCCTTGCCATTGCCGACAACGAGTCTCATGCGCCAATTGGTGCTGAACTCTTCTCCGCTCCCATTAGGGTGCTCAATTCAATGATGAAATGATCAATAACTGTGCTGGCAGTAACGATGCTTCCATATGTCATTTTTTGAAGGAAGTAATCTCAATTGTTGACTTTATGATGTAGCACATCAGTAAAGGAGTAAAACTCGTAAATCCCGTGAGCAAAACGTATCCATTTACTGAAAAAGCGATAATAGTGTAAGGGCACGTACGCCAGCGTTCGCCCTTATAGGTATACATATGGTAATTAGAGGTATACGGTTGCAAACATGGACTCAAGTGATAGTAAATAGGTGTATAGGTAAGATTATCGCTAGAGATCTAAGTCTTGTAGTGAGCCGACTATATAGAATGGCCGGTACCCAGCCACAGTCACGTGTCGCCATTACACAGGGATTATTGTTACTTCGAAAGCCTGCCGGAATGCCTTCGTATGGTCCGATCCTCTCCTGAAATTGATGCTTCCAAGTTTACACTCCACATCCTCTCAGACACTCCTGGAAGTTTCCAGAAACTGAAATACATTTTGCTGATATTGGATTAACCAAGACACAAGACCACAAATAGTTGTCGCTCCGTTGACAGTCATTGTCAAAATGGGGCAGGGAGCAGGTAGCTTTCTCTTTTATCTAGAAAGGCAGCCAATACACTGATCATATATAACAACAACTAATTCATGATGTAATTACCTGACTCACAGAACCAAATATCATTGACCCTCCATTGACCCTCATTTTCACGATCGGGCAGGGAGCGTGTCGGTATCTCTTTGGCATTTAAAGGCAGCCAGTACTGTACTTATGTGAAACAATGACCAAGTCACTCTTTAATTACCTGACTTCCATTATCAAAAATCATTTTACGCTCAGTTGACGCTTCTTTTTACAAGATAGAAGTGATGTCATACCTGGTATTTTTGCCCAGTAAGGCAGGCAATATTTTGCATAGGCATTAAAACAACCTCGTCTCTAATCAATTACCTGACTGATAAGACCAAACATCGTGGATGCTCTGTTGACACACATTTTCAGAATTGGGCAGGGAGCATGTCGCTTCCTCTTTTACCTATAAAGGCAGTGGATACGTCTTTGATGAATGTTTGCAACTAATCGCCATGCAGATTAACCATGTTGCAAGGCGAAACGTTGTTGACGCTCCATTGATCCTCATTTTCAGAATTGGGCAGGAGTGTGTCGCATTCTCTGTTGCTGATAAATGTAGCCATTACCTCATCTATGAATGTCTGCATCCAATCGCCACTCAGATTACACACGGTGCAAGAACAGAATTCATTGACGCACTGTTGACTCACATATCCAGAATCGGACAGGGAGCGTGTCTCTATCATTTTTCATTATTAAGACAGCTAATAAATCAGAAAATTCCAATGATGTACTAAAGTTAATATTTTGCAATTAGCAGTAGAATATCTGAATGCAACCATAAAAAGAAAACCCCAAAAACCACAACCAGGGATTCAAAGTGATGGGTCGAGTCACACCAGGCAAATTCTGTGGGTTGACAGGTATGGGTTCGGGTTTGGCCAGTCAAGAAGCAGCAGGCCAGGATTTTGGACAGAACTTGAACCGAACTAACCCGGATTAGCAGTTTGAATCCGAACCGCTGGCTGGTTACCCTGACCCATTGCTAATACTACCGATGATGGATCCTTGGGTGATTCTGTATTGTTTTCATATTTGATGGCACAACAGCCTGGACATTCCCCACAGCAATCATCAAACCCTGGGTACTTCGTCCACCATTCCTCGAACACTGGGTCATCAACCTCCAGCATTGTTCCATCCTTTGCAGTCTGCCAATAAACCTGGTGCTAGGGAGAGACAGCATTCGGACTATCCTAAATAAGATCTCCAAAAGCATCATATTCAAAGTATAGGTGATCCTCATAAGGAAACAATTCATCCAGAAAGTACAATGGATTGAATGGTTTTGGTTCGAATAACAATGCGTGATAACCACCAAAGTTTATCACAGTAATAAATCACAAATATTTGGACGTAGATGCCATCACATGGCTGCAGTCAAGAACAGCGAACTAGTGACTCACAAATATCTTCTCAGGCGAAGGTATTGTATTTACTTTATAGTGTAACACCAAGAGATCCACCCTACATCCTAATCAATAAAAGCCCCTAATGACTTTTGGACTGATAAAGAGAATAATAACTCAGGATACATATAAGGATTACTACCCAACGACACACAAGGTAACTGTTCCATTCACTGCTCCCGATAGATTGTATCGACTAAAGAGTATCATCCTACGCTATCAGTATACTGATGTATACGACTGAAGACTATCTTACTCAGAAAATCCTCTAAACTAACACACTATCATGCTGGTTTTTAGACTCCTTTCTGACCGAAGAGTATCGTCCCAGTAACTTGCACATATACCCCAGGACCTCCTGTCTTCAAATGCAACGACTCCAGGTATCAACCTGTTACATAAGAAACAGCAAAGTAGTTTTGCCTCAGCAGATGGAATAGTGCTGACTCAAGACTATCGTCTTACTCTCTTCCTGATCAACTATTTGCTTCGACGAAGGTTCTAAGAATAACCAAGTATAAAGAGTGATAAATATATCTCTGATGTAGAACTGAAGAATAAACATACACCTCCGGACTTGAACAGAGAAGTATCCTTGTTGACTTCGATACAGAACTAATACATAATCCTTGGTAATAAAGTGAAGGCTCAACCTTCATGTCCAGAAGGTCAATTAGTATCCGTAGATAAATCTTAATGTAGATTGTATGTTTGATAGTATGTTATTAATGTCCTTCTGCCATCTCGGTATTGCAGATATATATCTGACGATCCACTCCCTTAACAATGCCAAGACAGCCAAAGCCTGATTCAGAGGTCACATACCTAACTGCCTAATCATCCTGGCCTTCTACCATTGATAGTTGAGTTCTAACTCCCGAGAGAACTAACTACATTATCAAGGACATATGTCTGTAATGCGACACAATTGCTATTGGCAATACGCTGTATCGATACGAGTGTATCTGAAGCCAATTGTCAACAAATTGGTTTGTGTCACCAAGAGCCAATGAGAGTGCCCTCTCATATACCCACTGGTTACATAATGGTTTAACAATCACGGCAAACGACAGAACCCTTAATTTAACTACGCTTTATTGGTGCCAAATATACACTAATCATCAATGCAGCTGTTTTGCCATATTTTGAACAGAGAGTATCCCGCGCCACTCAGGACATATGAATTCCAAGTCCTATTTGGCCAGACCAAGAAGAAGTGGTTACAATCAGGGTTGATTCATAAAAGTCCATTCAGTTGACAGGACTCCAATATATCGATTATTGGATACTGACTTATCTCTTCTATGACTGTGCATATCTCGAGATGTCATGGTGGTTTTGATCTTGAAGACATCCCATCTCGTTAGGAATGAACCATTGGTGCATGAGTGAATAGCCATCTGTTTGGTGACTAGGAAGAAGATTTCCTGCCATTAAGAACTGACCATTGACATTAGAAATCCTACAACCATTACTGATCTAAATAATGATACACATCTTACTTCAGCTTGGCCTGCCCATTGGGGTGGATTCATTCATACGAAGGTTGGGTAATTGAAATATGACTAATTGGTAAACAAATCCAGAAGGTTGATCCAACACAAAAATCTGAGTGATAAGTAGCGATTCCGGATCTAGTATCTATATTTGGATCTATCAAGTGATCTAGTATGGTCCCAGAAATATACCTGTAACACTAATGGCATAACAGATCCCCATGAGTTTGTGGAAGGTTTGCATGTGGCTTCTGAACTGATTTACAATTTGCTGATATGGCAAGGAGAACTTGATTACCATACCTACTAACAGGCGTTACAAGTAGCACAGGAACATCCGAAATCTTCTCTACTTGTGACAAATAACTGTTCCACCGTTGGGAATGGTTATGGTTCTGGAGTCACAAGATATCAGTCAATGATGATATCCGGTGGCGATGAAATATGGTTTATCAATTATAAGCCAGCACTATCACTACACCAATGAGCACTCGGCACATGTCCCTCCACTACATCATCACCACCCACCCCCATATGTTGTCATAGCTGTAATAGTGTGTTAATACAATGGAAAAACCCATCACTATATACTTTATAGACAATATTGATGAATATTGCCAGCCATCGTCATCTCTATACGAAGCAACTCTCGATTGGCATCACTCATGGCCAGTAGGATAAGAACACTTGAGTACAATACGATGGAGGGCTGTTTAATGGTACAATGAAGAAGATGGTCTGGAAGACAACAGTCCAATGGATACCAATCAGTTTTGAGATGTATATCAGAAAGAAACTGTTGGTCCAGAAAAGACTGGAGGATTGAAAGGATACCATTTGCTTGGAGAAAGTTCAGGCCGACTGGTTATCAGAGCAAAGGCATTGGGGAATGAGAAGATGGTAGGAATTTATCTAGAGAAAAGCATACTTAGAATTAGCAGTTAGAGTGTAGAGGAAAGTGATATAAAGACCTCTTAATTCTCCACTGGTATAGAGGGCAACCTTCTCATGACCGAGATCAAGCATTAACAATATATTCAGATTGGAAAGCTATTCTACATTTATTCTATTCTGATTACTTTCTGCACCTGAGTGATGCTTCGAAGTGAACCATCTATTAGTCCTTGTATATATCCAATATCAAGTCCGATAGTGAGACAAGATCAGGGGATACTTAGAAAGGATACATCATGTTGAGTGTATCTTGGAGTCGATTTCTCCCACGGTACAATAACTGAGTTTGAAGTACACTCATGGATGTAATCACTATTATAATGGGTTCATTTCTACATGAGAGTGTAGTTGACTCTCATCATTAGATCGTTAAGTTGTAGTGCTATATTGAAACAGAGCTATAGGTGTCATTGCAATCTGTTGTAAGCAAAATACATCTGTTTATTGGGAATGTGATATTGGGATAAGGCTGTGTATGTAATATTCATGCTCTACACCGATACAGATGGCAATTGGGTAGCTTCCATTGCAAATTTGAATCTTGGGTAATAGTATTTGTAGATATACAGGTAATATTTTCACTAGCAATCTAAGACTGGGGGTGGGCTAACTATATTGAATAGCAATTGCCCAGCCCTGCACATGTCACATACCACTGGTGGGAACTCTACCTGCGCACTGTTACAAATCTATTTCGGTGGGTATTTTACGCATTCACAAACCACTGTATTATGTATGTAGTTTACTGAACATAAAATCATACTAGGGCTATTTGGAGATATACTGGTTTATTACTGTTATATTATTGTGATGAGAATGTAAAATACCTGCCACATCTATACAAATACTCAATATTGCTCAATTGATCAATATTATCTCATTCAACTAAATACTGAATCATTTACAATGTCATATTTGCTGGTCTCTTCCATTACTGTCATATTTTGAGCTATTCCCCAGTAATTGGAATGTTAAAGTTTGTAATATGCTTTACTCTCTGGACTCTGGGAGTCATACTGCACTTGGGTAAATGTGACACTACAGTCACATCATTAAATGTGGGTTTTTTGGTATAGTATGCAATAAATAGGATTAATGCTGAACACACCACGAACAACTTGCTATGCGGTATTGACGAATCGTGGCCCCACATGAGCGCAATGCTCGATTGCAAGATGAGGTCGTTTCAGTTCATTGGCTCTCACTCGTTCTGCTGCACTATAACGCCCCGGACGTCTTCAAATCTAAATCCCCCGCACTACCCATGCTGCATTTACCTGGAAGCCCCACACCTCCATCTCATCTGACCAAAGTACAATATAGCCTTCCCCACACACCTGCATAATGCACTTATAACCGCTGGCTGTCTTGCTACACACTGCCCTTGATGTAGCCAAAAAAAAGTTCAGCGGCTAATAGTGGGGTATTGGGCATCCAAGGAAATTTAATTCATGTTGAGCGTCTGTCTTGTCTAACAATGTAGGCGTCTGCCCTATCGGCACATAAGCCTTTTCTGAGAGTTTTACCAAGGTTGTTCATTTTCAATCTATTTATTTCTAGCTATTCGAAATATAAAGGCAAGATTATGAACGGGGAAGGAATGAAGCATGTTCGCAGATAGTAAATAATCCATGCTTGAATGCAAATAACTGAGACGGACATTAGTGGGATGAAATGCTGAAAAGGGACCATACACTCTTGGCGCAATTTTTGATGCTATCTTGGCGCTCGGTAACCAGTAACCAGTTATTTTTATATCAACGCTAAGCACGCCACACAACTCTGGGATTACGTCAGTTATCCAATTGTATGACACCTATCAATGCACTTCAGCATCGGGACGAGAAGCAGTCCAGATTGAAGATAGTTACCTCAGCGATCTCGTCCAACTAACTCTAGATCTGAAGGTAGGTTATGTCCACCTGCCACCATACACTGTATTGATAGGCCCCTTAGAACCAAGAAACATCCAACATCGTTGAACTGATTCTCGTTGCAAAAGCCTGCACCACAAACGTTGGATGGGGCGGCCTTGTCACCACTGCCGCTTACAGCTCAGCCCAGCCCAGCCGTCTTTTCGGAGACAGGTCTGGTCCAGCGAGGTGAAGCTAGCCGATCAAGAACGAATTTATCAGATCCACCGAGGTGCACAGCTTTAGTAGTCTCGTTGAATATTCACGTCGAGTCCTCTCTAAGAAACTGCTTCAGACGCTGGATGAATATCCTTCGTCTTCGACGGGCAATCCGCACTCTTTGGCCAAATGCGGAAGCTACAAGGCTCTACCTTCTGAGGCATTGTACTCTGTAGGACTCCTTAGATTAGTCGGGCGCCTTCCGACCGTGACGTCGAGTGTTGCGCCTAATTAGGCGACTAGCCCTGCCGCTTAGGAACACTAGACATGGCTAGGTGATGACTGGACGGTGGAGGAGCGGGCAGTAGGGCTTCGGCAACAATAAGGTAAGGCAGTGCGGGGGAGTATGCAGAAGAAAGATGGGAACGGCTCCGCGAAACCCTATCCCGTCAGGTATCTAGAAAGGCCACTTTTTGCCAAGCCAACCTGTGCAAAATAATAATCTGCTCGGTCTTGGTCCGTCCGAGTGACTGTGTATGACTATATGGCAGCTCATCGGCACAACCAACCAGTTGAGTATTAACTATTGCCAAAGCTTTGAAAGCATGCCTTCCCATCTGCTCAGCCAATTAAGCAGCTTCTTTCGTCATGCTTGCTTTGTTAGTAAACCAGCCTCCTTGTTGCCAATTGCCGTGCTATTCCCTAACAAGTAGTCCTCTTTCCATTTTTGGTGTCGAGAACTCACGGAGAAGAAGGTGGAGGCGGATAACTATCAGGATGCCTATAGCGGCTAGAATCCTGCCACCTGCCTCTCCACTACAAGGTACAGAACCACAACGACGCGTAGATTTCATAGTTTGGGGCTTTGAGTTGCGAAGAAAATGACTGTTAGGTTTGGGTTGAGCTTGGATTATTCTAACTAAGGCCGCACAAATCGCTATCCCCGTGTGTATAATGGGAAATTGGCCATCGCCAGCGAATAATAATAGGTATACGTAAACCAACTCCGTATTCTATTTTGTCGATATCTCAGTACCCATTTCTTTAAATACAGCAAAACAGTGGCATCCGGAGATGGATGATGAGTATTGTTGATCGTAAATCGGTGTATCAAGGCGGACCGGTACTACGCAGATTTTTCACCCGAGATACTTATAAATAGTGCTTTCACCGAAACCTACGACTTAAATTCCAAGTACAAGTAGATACTTACAATACTTATGCAAAACGGTAACGTCGAAAATATAAACCATAGAACGCCAGATGTGAGCAAACGACAACGTTCTCCTTCAACGTTCCTCCATTTTCGTGCACCCATAGCCACGTGTAGAGTATTAATTTCGAAGACATCAGTACTGGCATGATCTTTTTATATCCGCCACATGGCGACACAGATACCAAACCCCAATCCTTCCACATTCGGCTCCCCCGTTTTCCCAGATCTCGCATAATTGCTTCCCCCCGTCGTCTAGATTAGAAAGGGGAACGAGTTCTTTTGGTGGGTTACATATTTAGGCCTTTGTCATTGGGTGGACGAAATGAAGGAGCAGGTAATATATACCCGGTCCTTCTCCGCGACCCAGGACGCACGGATATCATGAAACGTTGCTGCTCAGGAATTCGAGGAATGACATTTCACCAGCCTTCTGATGTTCCCAAGGAATGAGATGAGCTTGAATTTCAGTCGAGCCGCAGCCTCGTTTTCACGGGTTTCAAGTCTCCCGAGGTTGTTTGAAATCATTAGTTGTTTCGACTTGGCGATTCATCATTCTAATGTTTAAGAGGTGGAGTGAAAATTTTTCAACAAAGATCTCCCAGCACTCAGCAGCTTCCTTATCATTCTTGCCTCGCTTTGCTGAAAAGAACCCATGAAATTTAAGGCCATTCATATATAAATCTCGTATCGATCATTCGCAGACCGATCTGCAGTGGCGCGCTGACTTCGGCTCCGCAGTAATGTATTTAAAGTTACTGCAGGGTTCCTGACCTGGGACGTAGCTCTATTCATGCTCAGAAGAACGGTATCTACCTCACATATCTATCGCTTTTTCAACAATCTCACTTACTCGCAGCTATTCTAAGTGGTGAATTTTTCGCCTCATTCACCCTTACTGAGGAAGTGACTAAACTCATCCTTGCCACTCAGCGTCACTTTTGCTCAGCAATACTCTGCATATAGTACACTCAAAACATGCTTATTTTCTGGGGCTGACTTGTCTCTAGAATGAATCAGATTGCGTCGTTGATATGCATTAGTACATTGACCACGATTCTGATATGGAAGGCTTGATTCAGCCTTGAGCAACATACCTATATGACTCACGTTCTAAAAGACGTTTCGCGGGGAACTTTGGTGAATGTATACCTCCATAGATTTGACAAAGGCTCTCAGGATCGAGGGTATGGTTCTTAAATCCATCCAAGAATGCTAAATCATATTGGGTTTTTATCTAATAGCCTGGACGTATCATTGTGCCAATTGTTACTAACTGGATTGCCGCCAAACTGTAATGGATATGTTTCTCCCTTGCCGGCCCGGCCCGGCCTGTCTGAAAGTGCCTGCAGGCCTGTAGGTATCAACATCTGTGGCCCGCCTGTAATTTATGAGGTTGGCCTTGGCGCAGAATTCTTCAGGCATATTCGGAATGATGATTGGCTATTTATTGGTAGGCATAGTATAACAACTTTAGAAGGCAATATTTCTTTTGTCCATTTGGGGCAGTTTGCTTTTAGACACTTCGGGTGGTTTATTTACCGGTTTGCCCGGGCGCTGGGACCAGAACACTGAGCGATGGAGAATCCTTCGTATATTTTGTCTTATCTCAACTATTATTTATTGCGTCTGAGGTCAGAACAAGCTGTCTCAATCGCCATTTGAAGGACAATTGACTTTAAGAGATTAAACTAAATTATGTACAGTCGTTACTCTGGCGGCCGCTTTTAGAAAGAAAGCATTGGTGGCTGCAAGGCGATTATGCATCACGTGGAACTTACACCAAAGCAGAAGTAGTTGCGGTCGCGTCTGAGGGGTATCTCGAGAAATAGTAAGTGTTTTTCAATTCACTTCGCATGTGCTGATAGCAATTAGAACTGAGATGTATGACCAACAAAGTTCATTCTGACCACATGGAATACAGAGACAGTCCAAGTGTATGCAGTCTCTGGGTATTGGAATTAAGGCACACATGAGAGGGGGTGTGCTTTTTACCTTTATGCACCACAAACAGCCTCAGATTCCGGAACTCAATTGTACGACGGACTTTTTAAAAAAATCTTAACAATACCTCCTAATTCCAGTGCGGTGTCCATTGATCTAGGGACTCGGGAATTGGTCCGAAGTAGATGTACCATTTGCCAAAAGAGGATGCAGCTCGGAATACAAGAATACAACGTTCCGTGGCGAATCGATAAGATCACCGTCTACGACAAGTTGATATCCCGGACGTAGTCAATGTCAACTAGAACAAAAGGTATTTTGCGGAATATGAGATGGCTGGACCGAGCGGGTATAACATTCATTAGACATGCTACTGATTCTGGTTGCAACCAGCGTTGACATAATAATATGCCCCAGCTCGGTTTTGCAAGCCCATGATCCTGCGTCCTGAGCCCTCTGCTTAAAGACAGTTTGCCAATCAAGAGAAGCAAGGATAGTTCTCGCGTTGAAGGCGACAGTGGCCGAGGGTTTAGAGGCGGCCATGTACCGTATCCCGGAGTATATTTATAGTTTGAGGTGGGCGATATAAAGAATTAGCGCGCGCCATGTCGGCTCTACCATCGGCGGCGGGCTGTGTTTCCATACCAAGCACGTCAGATAAGTAGCATAGAAGACTGATAGTATCTGCGAACGTCGGAACTGCACTGGCTCTTGAAGGCTTTGTTACTTAGGTTAATAGGGTTGAGCGATAAGAAATTTCATTGATAGAGCTTCGTTGCGGATCAGACATGCTTGGGGACAGGACAACCAAAAGCTCCGAGGGCAAGTCTAGCTGCCATAGTTACTCCACAGCGAGAATTTCTGTTGGGGACCACGGCAACTTCTTCAAGCAACCACGAGAAAGCAAAAACAAAATAAAAAAGAAAGAAAGAAAATGTTGGTAGTAGGGCGGTCAGTTCACTCCTATCCTCTAGATGCGTACTAAACGTTGGAAGGCATGATACTTATACGCGCGTTAAGAACTCAGCCGAGAAGAAGTAGTTGGTTCGGTGGTTACATCTGCAAACAAACCGAACGAACCAACGAAGACTACACATGTGGTTCCCACCGCAATGCAGTTACCATAGCAACCCCGTTCTCCCTGTATGTACCAGACTTCAGGACATTTATAGTGCAGACCTAAACAAATAGGGATTGGGGAGGTTTGAGCCGTCGTCTTACTAGTGGAATGGAGCGCAAAAAAGGGAACCATAACTAGGTAATTGGGTACCGGCATATTGCGTTGATGACACCATCTCGTTGTCCCTACTGTCAGGGCTGCACCAAACACAAACCATCAAAAGTCTCATGATTGTTGGTTGTTCAGCCTTACTTAAGTCGCATCACATTCTACGGCCTTCAACGACGTGAGAAATCACAGAACATCCGAAACATAGGATACTCCTCACGACTTGAAAACGAATAACTCAAACTCCGTTAAACAAAGAGAATACGGTTCCGTAGTGAGCCTAACAGCATTTGGTGAGTCTGCAGTGCACTTATAAACTGTACCAGAGAATGAGCATTGTAGGTTGAAACGGTGAGATCAAGTGATGAGAGGGAAGTGGAGCCAAAAGGGTACTTTTCGGACGCACTTTCACACTTGGCAACACACTCGAAACTGGCTCAAGGCATCCGATATCAAAAGTTTTAGTCAAAGTAGAGGCTGCAGAGAGAAAATGAGTAGCGGCGTCGAATAAAGTAATGAAACTTGATGATGGAGAAAAAACATGATTCAGGAGAACATGAAACACTAGCGCGAGAACTGGCGACGCGAGAGGGGAAAGACATGACGTTAACCCCGAAAGAGAAGACGCTAAACCCGGGATATTCGTTAATTGGCGGGGAGAACAGGGATGATGTTCGACTTTCAAGGGTGTGGTTATTTCTGGAATACCAACAGTAGCCACCACGAACGAAGACAGTGCAGGCGGTGGGGGAGGGAAAGGAGAATACGGAGAGGAAGACGAGGGCATGGAGGAAGAGGAGAAAAAGCAGGAAAAGAAGAGAAAGAAAAAGTAGAAGCCAAACTGATATACAAAAAACGAAGCGGCAATAACCATCCTGGCAGAGTTCCCCGTTGCTACTTTTAGTGAGCTAGTGACGTGATTGAAACGTTTTGTTTTACTTGGCTGATTGGTGGTTCTCGAAACATCACTAATATGTTGATGACGATGGTTACAGCGAGTGTGACGTCCGGGAGAGAACTCTGGCTATCCGATAGCAATACTATACGAGATATCCACCGTCTAGATCGCCACCTCTGTGGCAATTGAGTGAGTGAACGAATACAGGTGCATGTATTGATGATATGATTATTGTGAAACATCCATCTCTCAGATGCAATGAATGATTGAGTCCCTGGGGTGTCCTTGCTCAGGCAATCCTTGCGTTCCCTCCGTTGGTCACCCTCTACCAACTCCCCACCTCCACATTCACCACCGCGTCAACAATCTGTCGCCCACCCCACCCCGCTTGTAGTTGCAAGCAGGAGACTACTACCAACCATCACTCCAGGATCGCCCGCCTACCTCGCCGCCTCCATCACCGACTCCATATTCCCCCAACAAACACCGCCTGTCTCTTACCGAGACTCACCAATCCTCGCCTCCTACTCCGGCAATCTCAACGGCGCGATTGGATTACGAGCTGCTAATACTGCAACTGGTGCTCGATGTACGTGTTAGTGACCCCTCTTCTATCTAACTATCGTTACCTTTTGCCATGCGGCTGCACGCGAAAAGTAAGGCACTTCGCGTTGCACCCCCGTTGTGCGGTTTGAACCCAGTTTCACTATATCTGCCACTACTCAATGCATATTCAACATATCTTCCCGTGGCTGCTTGTGTTAAGGAGCTTTGATCGTGTTTTGGCATTGAGCTAATCGTTCGACGGTCCATTCAGTGGCTAGTACCATCAGCCTCAAATTCGTGGTTTATCCTTTTGACAATTAACCATTGTTACGGATTACAGATAAGACGAAGATAGCTCCCGCATAGTAGCGACAGAGCCAGCGACAGGATACAAGAAACAGTCGACTGCCTTCGGAATCTATGGATTGATTGATTTTCACACAAAACAAATTTCAAAAGTGTCAAGTTAGGGGGGATAATTAAATTGCCAGAGTTCCTCGCCTACCACGAGACGCTGAACATTGTTCAAACGACAAAAACCAATTTCACCCGAAATAGGAACGCCGTTTTCATTCCTTTAACGGATCCGTTTCTCTGGTCGTCATACTCGCATACTCTCCCTTCGTCTACTGATCAAATTGTAGTCGGTGTCGGTATCGCCATTCGATCCTTCTCATCAAAATTCCTGTTCAAGACCCCGGGCGAGAAAGTGGCGTTTGAGGTTGCTTTTGGGAGCCGACTTTGACTTCGACCTTCTTGCATACAGTATAAGCTCAAGGTGCGCATGGAGAGTCCAGGCTTGGAGGGTGGGTTGGAATTGTATTTGTACTGACGGCATCTGGCGCAGTACCTACTTGGTACCTGTCGCGACACGAGACGAGACATCATTCAACGTCGGGCCAACATCAGCAATAGCAACTCTTGATCGCGCGAGTGCTTGTTTCTAATAATTGCGCAGCTGCAAATATAATCGATAGCGATAGATCCGAGGTACTGTTTGCTATTGCTTAGTATACTTAGTATTGTAGTTGTGTGTTTGTGGCGGTGGTCGTACTCACTGTACTCCTCGACGCTGCTTCGATACCTCCTACTGCACTTGCGCTGCACACTGGCACCGTCTGGCTGTCTGCTGTCTGTTTTACTCTGTTCTCGGTGAGTTGCTGTTTTTTTTGCCGCCTTCGTATGTAGCCGCTCCGGTTCTTCCTTGCCATCAGTCTATCCCTGTGCCACCCCTGTCGGTTCCTATTTCGGGATACCTGGCGTTGCTATGATAGGCATGGGACACATACGCATGCTGCGCAGGTCCAGATTGGACGGAGGCTTATGCTTGTCTCGTCCCAGACACCCTTCATCTTCGTTCGCCCTCGCCCTTCACCCTTGCAACGGAGCACGCCGCCCAAGAGGAGGTAATCCTACGAAGTTCCAAAAGAAGTTCAGTCAACCTTCTTCCTTCGGAAAGAAAGCGGACGAGAAAGAGAGAGGACCGGCGACGACAACGACAGCGACTCCATATTTAAACCCTATTACCACTACTAGTGCTCCACGCATACGCAGCCTACAGACGACAGACAGTGCTTGTTGACGTCGTGTGCCTTGGCTGGCGTCGCGGTCCGGCCGTTGTCTCGCCCGCCAGTCATTCGCATCTTCCGGAATATCCATTCTATTCTGGATTTCTTAGAGCGCGTGGCGAAGGATCTCTTGTCAGACGAGGCCTGAAGCAGTTCGGTTTCAAGTGAGTTCCCATTTTGGTTAAAAGAGTTCACCTGTACCACCCCTTTCCCACTCCCGCGCGCACTCAACACCTGCTTTACATACCCTTGCACTGCATCATTCGCATCAACAAAATCGCATTATACCCGGACCCGTCACTCCCACCCCCCTCTCCAATTCACATCCACATTCAGATTTCATTCTCCCTTGGTTATGGTAGGACACGTCCTTCTTTCGCCTTCTTCTACAGTTTCTTTCTGTTTTGTTCGAAAAGATATCTCCGCCGCCATGGCGTCTGTTACGAAGACTGACTCTCCCTCGCTCAAGAGGACATACACACTCGTTTCTTCGAGTCCGTCATCACCGTCCGATTTGCAGGAAATAGACCCTCCTTCCAAAGTACCGGCCCTCGCCGCCGAACGCCGTATGACATTATCGTTAAAGCGCCGGTATCCGTTCTGTAAATCGCAAACGACGGTATCTGGCAATAATTCGTCAATATCAACCGTGCCTGCATTTGTTTCAATATTCGATACAGATATGTCCGGTTGCTCGCCTGTGAAGGAAACAAGTCATTTCTCTTCATTCGCAGCAGATCAGTTGGCCCCGGCACCAGGGATGACATTACTGCAGAATTCAATACACAAATCGCATAGCAGTGTCTCAACCTCCGCTTCCTCATCGAATAATTCTTCACCCACAACTACAATATCTACAGTGGATACATCGGAAGAGCAGATTACGCCAGACTCTTCACCAGATTCTTCAGGGTCTTTGATGGCCCTTCCCTCATTCCGGTCTAGGGGTCGTGTTGCAAATGACCTATCAATTGTTCCCCCCAGTCCCGGACTAGGCTGTGGACGACCACAGTCACCCAGTAAAAAGCCCCGAAACACTAAGAATCTATCACTTCACGTACCACCGTCACCGATGCCGCAACTGTCGACGGCCGCAACGGATGATGGCGATAAGTCGAAGCAGTCTTCAGCGAAGTCAATATCGGCGCCATCTTCACCAGCATTCATAATGCCTCCTCCCCCGCAAAACCCCCGGCGGAGACCAAGCCACCTCGGATTAACCATAAAACTGCCAGCAACTTTGTCGGAGAAGCCCTTGCGGCATCACCAATCATCACCTTCATTATTTTCTCCTGGTCTTCGAGGTCCGGTCGGTGGAATGACATTACCCCAGTCTGCAAACTTCCGGCAAACAACATTTCAGTTTCAGCAACGACCGGTGTTTAACAATCGATGGGCGTCAGAAACCGCATCTTCTGGACCATCGTCGGCAGAATCAAATTCCCCTCCCAAATCACCCGAAATTTTGCATGAAATGGATGAAGAAGAGGATGAACCCCCACGGTCTGGGGAAGCGAAGTCGCCAGCTTATCCAGCTGGCCCCGCACTAATCTTTGAGCCAAACATCTATCTCTATGCAGAACCAAATGCCGAGCTGGCTTCACAGTTTGACGTCATCATCAATGTTGCACGAGAAGTTCTTAATCCGTTCAAGGGAGTCGCTAACAAGGGAGTCGCAAATTCCCCCGTCCCGGATACTGCATGCACCGAATCCAGCTTTAAGACAGCATATGAAGATGCCATGTTTTCGCCAGTGTCAGTAAGAGACGGTAGCGTGACACCCAAGCCAAAGCAGCAGGAGCCAGAATATATACATATGCCTTGGGACCACAATACGCCAATCTTGGATGACCTTCCCGCGTTGGTCGAATTAATCAATGAGCGGTCTAATGAGGGGAAGAAAGTCCTCGTGCATTGCCAGTGCGGCGTTAGTCGATCTGCCACTCTGCTCATTGCATATTCCATGTTTAAGAACCCAGAGAAGTCAATGCAGGATGCCTATAGCGCAGTAAAGGCAAAGAGCCGGTGGATCGGACCAAACATGAGTTTGATTTACCAATTGACGGATTGGAAGAAGATGATTTCAACGGAGGCGCCAAAGACTGCATTTACGGGTTGGAGAGGTGCAGGGCCAGCAACAGCAGGATTAAGGAACACGATGAAGGGCTTGGGTACTGGTGGCTTGGGTCGGGGGAGAGGGATGGATTGTGATGATGACTCTGGGTCCATCCCAGAACCCCAGACTGCACCTTTACCCGAACGAAGGAATTCACCATCTGTTTCTCCCATGATGTCACCGATGGAATTGAAACCCGATAGCCGTAAGCCACAACTTGTACGAACAAGGTCGGCGAGTGGTGGATTTAAATCGGCTATATCGCCTGGTCCGTCTTCAGCGCCTCCAGGCTTGGTCAGTCTTCCTGGATCCACTCTATCCACCCAAAACAGACAATCATGGCCCGATGGCGATGCAAAACTGTATCTCCCTACAGGAGAACCGTCTCCACAACCGCAACAAGACCCCTGGCCATCAACCCGAGGCTTCGAACCACCAGAACCAACACGGATGCCTCCTCCGCCACCTCCTCGGGCCTCCAGCGCGTATACAGTTGAAAAAGGGTTTCGCATGCCCGGAGGCTTCGAAAGTGATGTAGACGACAACACGGCACCTCCGACGCCATCAATAACGAGCCCAAGGAATAGTGGGTTCTGGGCTACCATGCCGTCTAGGAGAATGTCGACATGGGGAGCAATCTTTTCAGACCCCCGAAGTCCAACGGAACGCGGCACTTCAACTCCGGTAATCCGCAACATTTTTGACGTCCTATAGCAACGACTGTGGGGTCGCCGAAACAATGAGGCGGTCAAAAGTCGGCACGAACGAGTTTCGTTTCATGAAAGGTCAACTTCGAAAAGTCGGTAATACCTAAGACTTCATGACCTGCGGGCAATGGGAAGCAGTGATATTGGGCAGGAGCGCTTATGATGGGGATTCTTTTTTTTGTTTGGGAGACGTGCAAAATTATTGTTCATATCACGTACTTTAGTTGGGGTTTGCGGATATCTGGGGTTATCATGATTGGGGGGTTACGTGGGGCGTGTTTTTTGCGTTCATGCATTGCATTTTCTTCTCCCTTGCTGTTTTACTTTTGACTCTGGCGTACCTGTCATTTTCCTTCCCTGCTTTTTTATTTTGGGACTGTTCGACCGGCTTTACATCGTTTTCTTCCTTCACTTTGTTTTGTGGTTCAATACCCTTTTTGTTTCGTTTTCGCCATTCCAACTATGAACCCCCGAGACTTTTTGTTCATACATATTTATCCTCTGCGAGGATTTTTAAATTCTGCCGATGGGGAGAAGTTGATCTTCTCTTTAATGTCTCGGGATTACATTGTTACATAGTTTGAACTTAGTTTTTCTCTTTTTATTCCCTTTTATTTTTTGTTTGTCTGCGAGGCGTCGTTCATGGGAAGAGAAGGCTTTTTAGTTTATATAAACGGGGAGGGAAGGGTTATCATCCGCTGTATTTAGGCCAGCTTGTGGATCGGTCCCCAGCTCAATGAATGAAATAGCTACCAATGTGTGGAGGAGTGTATACGTACTAAATTTGTTACTAAACACTGTTCGTATGAGCCGTGACTAACAATGAAAGTTAATGAGATGTTGCTCAGGAAAAGTGATATAAAGGTAAATTGCCGATAACTGGAAACTTGCGCACTTACAAGTTCTGATCCACCCAATGCGCCCGTTACATTGCTCATCCGCCAGTATGGGTATCTAGCATGAAGTTGTGGTGTGAAACCATACGTCAGCACTCGACACCAGAACCCTCATGTCTCGTGAGTTACAGCTATGTGATATCAATCATAGCCCGTGGCTATCTGCTCACGACGTCTGTAACAGATTACGCAAGGTACTAAGTCAAAAGTACACGTGTATAACTAGTATTAGTGAAAAAGGTACTTGCGTAAGCCACTGCAGGAACCCGTGGCCTAGTTTTTGTTTTGTGTTAATCAGTGCCTAATCCCCCTCACCCGTGGCCAAGTTCGCCATGATTTTAGTACGCGCAATGCCTTATCACGCAACGGACGGCTTTTTTCAGCCACCGAGCTGTCAGTGTTAATTGCAAACTTGTCTCGAAATAACATTTGTAGCCTAAAGAGAGGAGAGATACGTCAGTGCATATTTCGCATAGCTTGAGTATTAGGTAACTCGAGTTACATATACAAATATAGTATGCCATGGTGAACAAGGTATGGACTCATAATACTACTATACCATAACGACCACTAGTCGGGCATGCTGTGTCTTGCATTACGCGGGTGCTCTGGACTACTCTAGGGTATACATTAATATTGTCTAATAAGGGAACACGGATAGCATACAGTTCGGGGCGCCAACGTATTTTAAATAACCCTATTTAGAGGTTGATGTGGAGGCTTGGGTACTTTACGAAAGCTTACACGGTTGATTAAATTGCCCTATTTGTGATATTCCCATCTTTCTAGACTGTTACGATATGAAGCGGAGAACTGTGTGCATAGATTCTATGATACAATGAGAAGAGATAAGGAGAAAGACTCGACTTATATACAGAGAATCATCGCGGAAAACTTTGATTCCTTTACCACTCTGAGTCACTCGCCACTTGCCACCACCAGATATGCAACCTGTGCAATAGCTAATGATCTCTGGTGACCGGGTATGGATCTTTAGGAAACTGCTGAAGTACGTACTGTATCTTCTATTACTTCCTGGAAACCTAATTGAATGAGAGCTCGCCTTCAGAACCGACTGCAAAACCACCACCCTCTCCCATGAGTTGCTAAATATTGCCTAGAGTCTTCTGGGTCCGAATTCCTACAGTGATAGCTGGCAAAAGTCTGATGACATCCCGTTCCTCTAGTAATTAGTTTAGACGTTCCATATCTCGACTACATCATGTAGAACAAACCGGAAAGCCCTTCATGAGTTGTATACTATTGAATGATAATTCCCCTAACTATACTAAATAGTTCTAGCATCGGACGCTAAAAAAAACTAGTCAGCAAGAGCGAGTACCTATATAACGCAATCGCTCGAGATGTAGAGCAACGCCGATTTGTGCAGTCGAGCACGGAGCATTTGGAACGGGCTCAGCAATTATACTCGGCCCCCATCTGTATGTATCCCCTGGATCGTAACCGGTTTTTGTTTTTTGTTTTAATCATACTGTATTCACTCTATTTAGAGTATGACAGACCCCTAATCACCCCCGCCTCCGGGCAGGCCGGCTAGATGGCGAAGCTCTCCTTCTGCTACCCGTCATCCCCTCTAGGATCGTAACCGGTTCCCGGACCGTATGGTCCGCCCGCGCAACCACCACAACCACGCCCCAAAAAAGACCGCCAGAGGCTCTCCTTTTGATAAAGTATCCTCTAGTAGCAAATGAAAGTTCCTATTCAAATGAATTGTAAATTACATCAGGTGTGGCTTTGTAAACCCAGCAGCCCTTCCAATATCCACCCCCTCCAGCTACCACCCCACCCCACCCCTTTACAGCTGAAGGAACTCAACAAAACAATTCCTTTCATTATTGAGACACAATGGCTGGTCACATTGGGTGTAAGCCCAGTGGGATTTTGATGGAGATTTGGCATTTTTTGTGGGATTGTTACTCTGCTTCCAGTGGCAAAGCCAATATTCCAATTGCTTTCCCTCCTCAAGGTGGACAGGACAGTGCCCACAGTCACAGCTTCAGTCTAGGCATAAACAAGTACTGTCTATAATATTTGACCAGGTTGATTTGACCCTACTGGACTGTACAATCTATGAGGTGGAAATTGGTTCAGACCCAGTCAGGATCAACCCCCAGTCACACTGTAGGTGAAACTTCTTATGTGTGATGGTGTTAGAACTCTGAGGCATACCCTGGTTGATGAAATAAGTATTTGTAGCCATGGTATCAAATGCCCAGAGGAGTATAGGCCACCATGTGTGAGAGGAGATCAGCTGAGTATCATAGTAGCAAGTGTTAGCAATAGTTCTGGACTGTTGCTTGGGGTCTGGGTGTGGGTCAAAACCTAACTGTTGTCAATTTGGCTGTCCAGGTTGTCAATTGACCAGAACCATCAATTTGAGTATGGTTCAATTGAAATCTCTCAACTTGTGTACATTGGGTGGGTTGGCAGCTGGTTGCCCAGCAGGTCCAGCTGTAGATTCATATAATGCTCCTGTTTTTGCTGTTTGATAATAGTATAGTATCAAAATCACTAATTCAACATCCAATACTCGATGTATGCATGTTTTGCAGTTTGTGATATCATTTAATTTGGAATTCATATTATTCCTGGTATATTGTGTTAGCAACAGGTCTGGGTAACCTGCTAGCTGTCCGGGTTGGGACCACAAACACAAGTAGGTTTGGTTCCAGACCAGTCTCAAAATCTGACCCACTCCTTGTTGGCAGGCCAAACCCAGACCTGTACCCATCAACCCACTCGTTCTGTCTGGATTGGTTAGACCGGTCGGTTCCAATCTCCGGTTCTGCATTTTGGATATCACCATTTATCGACACATTTAGATATGCTACTACTAATTGCAAAATATTGACTTTGGTATGTAGCTGTCTGTTTTGGATGTATTGGCTGCCTTAATGATCAAAACAAACAGAGATAAACTCTCTACCCCATCCTGAAAATGACTGTCAACAAAGGCTCAATGATTGTTTGTTGCATATTGGGGACAGTCTGAAGTGCAATAGGTTGCAGACAGTCATAAACGAAGTATTGACTGCTCATATGAGAAAAAGTGAAAGCAAAACACTCCCTGCCCCATCTTGAAAATGAGCATCCATGGAGCATCAATGATTTTTGGCCTTGCATCATGGTTAATCATAGCACGATGTGGCCATAATGGTTTATATACATCCTTTTGACTGTTTTTGAACTCTAAAAGGCTTAAGAATACTTTGTGGCAGCATTGTAAATGAAATAAGTTGATACTGTCCCGGAGGCTGCCATGGGAATATCCCCTGCTCATCTGCCCATATAGGCTGCCAACTGCATGTTTATGGATGTTTATGATCTAGTGTCACTCATATAACCAAAGATGCAAGACCAAAAATCGTTGATGCTCTATTGACAATCATTTTTTAAATGGGGCAGGGACGGTGTCACTATCAGTTTTCCCAATAAAAGCGGCCAATAATTCCTTCATGACAGTATGCAATCTATCACCTGTCAGATTATGCAGGATGCAATACCAAAAGTCAGTGACACTCTGTTGATGCTCAGTTTGAGGATGGGGTAGGGAGCGTGTCGGTATAATTTATACCTATAAAGGCAGCCAATACTTCGATTAGGTATAACCACAATCAAATCAACTTTTAATTATCTGATGTTCAAACCCTAAAATTGTTTCCACTGTATTGACGCTAATTTTGCCATGGGCATATCTGCAATATGGAATCAGTTGATTTGCCATAGTATATCATTCCCATTGTTTTGGCAGCCTTTCCATTATTTTTGTTGATATTCTCCTTCATCACTACATTGTTCTCTAATAATACCTATAAATATATATCCTTTACCATATACTTTACAGTGTCTGCTAATTGTAGATAATAATACACTCAAAAATCCCATTCCTTTCTATCAATGCTTATCCTCACTGCCAGGTTAGCTCAATAGGCTGCTCTGATCTTCAAAATAAATGTTAGCAGCATTACCACACAACAGATAGTGTACTAACCAGTGGATGTTCCTTCATCAGTCAGCATATCTGGATTATAATCTGTATCATGCTGACTGTCCGGGGTATATCCATCAAGATCGAAAAATTGAATACTGCAAAGAGGAGAGTGTAAATACACATATCTAGTGTTAGCAACGGTTCCAAATTGGCGGTTCGGTTCCGGGTCCGGATTGGAACCGAACTGGAACCGTTGCAACAGGCTTTACCCCATCAAAAAACCGAACCACACCAAACACGCGGTTTTTTGGCTGGTTCCACAATTTCGCAAACCCAGAACGTTGGCTTCAATTAAGTATTTGAGTTGTGATCATATCACAATATTATATATACGTAAGAGATGCAGTTTTACATGCTCTTTTACCTCCCATTCTCCAATATGTGATCCGATCACTATTTGTTGAGTTGCTTTGAAAAACGGCTTCTTTTTGGCGTTATTTCACAGCAACTCAACAAATAGTAATCGGATTGCTTATTGGAGAATGGGAGGTGAAAGAGCATGTAAAACTGCTATTTTATGTATATATACTATTGTCATATGATCACAACTCAAATACTTAATAGGAGCCAAAGTTCTGAGTTCGCGACAATAAGGCTCTGCAGTATGATAAACCCAGCCAAAAAACCGCGGGTCTATGTCCGGTCCGGGTAGCAGCCCTGCCATGACAGAGCGGTTCAGTTGTTTGGACGGGTACAGAACCGAACCGAGCCGTTTTTCGGGTCCAAACTCGGACTGCTGGCAGGCTACCGGTACCCGTTGCTAACACTACACATATCCAAGTGGAAAATTGTTCATTTGGACACTTTGAGCTCCCTCAGTGTCACCAGGTGGTGCAAGTGGCGTTTTGGACACAGATGGTGTCAGATCTGGTGTAGGCTGGCTGTGTCGGTCGGGGGGAGGTGCATTCATTCCTCTGTACCTCCAGTGTAAATGTAGATTCTTTGCAGTGCCATTTTGGGAAGGAAAGCATCTGATCGTGTGGTTTCGACAAAGCATAGCTGGGTGACTGTACTTCACAGCCGTCACCATTTTATGCCATGGAAACTGAACTCTCCACTTCTTCTCTGCTCGGATTTCGGCAGGAGGTTTCTTGATTCGGTATTGAGTTTTCTCTATTGCGGAGCACAAATACCCTCCATTGTCCATTTTGGCCATATTTAAGGCTAGTTGGATGTTGCACTGTTCTAGCTGTACCCAACCTCCTTGCCATGCCATAGTAGCAGACATATTGAAAATCTACAAGAAATTTGTTGCTGCCTCTAACAATGAGATTCGGCTGCTACCTCAACCATATACACCTCCGTAGCCTTCTGTAAGGAGATTACTGGCTGTTTGGTCCACTCTCGGGGATACTTATGATGAAATTCATCTGCGAAAATCCGCGACCTCATAACCTCACCATGCTAGATTTTCTGGTCTGTGCAGACATATTTCCTTGGACGACCATAGAGGTTTCACATTATGGGCCACGATAAATTGGTCATGTAGCTCTCTATGTGTTAGGGGTTCTGTTTTAAAAGAGTCTATGTAACCTGAGATAACCAATGATGGGTACTTGTCAGTAACTTTTGGGTAATCTGACATGCATAACACCTACCTTAGGTATCCTCCGAACTTTCAGTCATGAAAACCTTTAGCGGCGTTGGAGTGGGACTCGTTTCGATTGGATAAGCAGAGGCTTAGCGGATTCACCGAAGTATATACTGCGGCAGCTGACATGATGATGCAACAACACTGCTAGATCGAAAGGGCTACAATCCTGCCGAGTTTGTTGTTTTCAACCAGATTCATCTTCCAGATACTAAAGGTGATGTTGGCTGATCATACTTAGGAATACCTCGATCTGCAGACTAGACAGTCGTTAGCCAATATGCAAGTATGTGGGATTTCAAGCCAATCTTATGTCAGAGCAGAACAACTTGGGCACTCCCCAGCCAAAGGGAATAGTCCCGGCCAAAGCATCATGTGACTGAGAGATTATGACATTGCCTGTTGATATGAGGCCTGGAGCATCACTGCACATTAGTTTGTGATGGAATAGCAACTGCAACAGTACAACTTGCCATTTGAATGCATGTGTATGTGTCATTTAATCTACATTGGCATAGTATTGGTTGGTAGTGGATTAATTCTATAATACAAGCATACTATAGTATGTTATTGCGGAAAGCGAGATCTAATCAAGAACGGATACGTGTTCCAATTACTGAACCATCCGAGCGCAAGATGTCCAAGTTGAAGTTATAAACTAATATATGATATCATGCGGGTGTGGCCTGATTCTTATCAGTAGCGTAAGGCCATAATACCTTACAGGTATGAACACGATAACCTTTGGGATGTGTGGCAATCTCTACCAAGTGCTTTTTTTTAGAATGTAAGATACAAAACATGTTGCTATCAAAATCATGGAAACGAAGTATGGGTTTGCATGCATACCATCCCAATAAAGTTTCTATAAAGAGGTCACATTGTTCCAGCAATGAAAAGAACCAGCTCTAGCAGCGAATCAAACAGCAATACCTACCAGCAAAAGAAGACTTTCATCTAATATTGTGTTTTCATGATACCTATATCTGTTATTATTATAAATGAAATCTATTAGCTTTCTGTAGTGGCAGCCTCGCACCTTTGACTAAGTATTACCTTATGGGACGAATCTTACTGAATGGCAATTACCTTCGAGAATAACAATGACATTATTGTATACATTTTGGAGAAGATTATTTCGTACACTAGGAATAACTAGTATATCTTTGTTGCTCAGTATGTCTGGTGGCTAGCATCAATTATTGGATTACAGCAAGAATTGGTTACACATATCGATAACCTACGTACCAGAAAGGCCATGTCAGATAAAGCATTTTAAGAACCTACTGGCTATAGTGGTATACATCCAGATAGGTTATCTCGGATTGAAGATTCAAACATCCATAGTTGTACATCTGAACCGGAAGTATTAGATTCGGTACTTAGGAACTGCAAGAATTTTGTTCAGAAATGAAGGGAAGAATGATGGGCTTTCTATCAAAAGAATAAGCCTGCCCCGTTACATAAAACGAGGTCCGGCAAGGTTGCGTTTAAAACTGAAATCAAGAAGCAGAGAAATTGGTTACAGGCAATTCCTACCGATACATTATCTCCATACATCAATAGTAGAGTCTAGGGCCGTACCAAGGATTTATACTCAAGCTACAAGTTCCACCCTAACATGGATATGCAAGGGTCATGCGTACTGTGCGAAAGTACTAGACCTTAAATCATGCTGTAAGAGAATCAATGAACTCAATATCGTCTGGCCTATTACTGTTAAGTGTGATAGCAAAAACTAAATCAGTGATGAAATTTACTAACACAATTTAAGTCAGTAATGTTATATGAGTCATAGATGGAGTGGTCAGTACTCAGTACAAATCTGTCTGAATGACGACTGTCATGTAGCATTTGTTATGGGGGTGCTTAATCCCAATAATCAATACAATATTTATTGAATTTTAAGTTCAACTGCCTATCTAATACTTTCTCGTTCCTCGTCTTAACCTGAGACTCAACCTCTTGCCCGTTTCCAAGATCTTCCCAATTGTGTTGGTGCCACAATCTGTTTCCTCTGTAGAACAAGATTACGTTTCCTTGTCGAACAACCACTGCTCGTAAAATTCCTTGAACAATATCAGTGGCATGGACAGATACCGAAGCACTAGATAATCGATACCACATCAGCAAAATGTATTCTAGTCACTGGAAGCCTCCAGGAGTGTGTGAGAGGATCTAGGGTGTAAACTTAAATGTGCCAATTACAGAGGAGTATCAGACCCTTGGAGGGCATTCATGCCGGCCTTGGGAGTAACAGGGAGCACCTGCGACAAGCCTGGGAGTACCTGGGAGCGCCAGCAACATACCTCAGAGCGCCAGCAACAAGTCTGGGAGCACCTCGAATCACAGTACAGCAGTCTGGGACAAACAACATCTTCTTTGGCAACGCTGCTGGTGCGCCTAGACATCATAGCTACCACTTCTCGTTCAACAACTGTTAAAACTCATGTATTCAGTGTGTATTCTCATCTGTGTATCAATATAGCAACCCATCTACACACGGTATATCTTGACTGCCTGTAGGCGGTTATTGGGAGTAATTTGAGGCGCACCTGAAAATGACGATCGAGTGAACTCAGAGATACACTCCCAGGCTCTAATCGAGCAAGTTTGAGATACACCTGGAGCACGTAATGGAGTGAACTTGGAGATGCACTCCGAGATCATGATGGAGCAATTTTGGAGACGCACTTGGAGGCCATGATCATGCCATCATGCAGGCCATAATCGAGCGAGTCTGGAGATACAGTTGAAAGCCGTGATCGAGTGAGTTTGGAGATGCACTTGGAGGCCATGATCGACCGAGTTTAGAGATGCACTTGGAGGCGGTGATCGAGCCAGTTTGGAGATGCACTTGGAGGCCGTGATCGACCGAGTTTGAAGATATACTTGGAGGCCTTGCTCGACCGAGATTGGACGAGTACTTGGTGGCGGTCAATGGACGGCGCGCCGGGTGGTGAGACTGTATTCATTAGATAGTTGACTTTGAACTGTGGGAATGTGACAAGGTGACCTAACCTGTGAGCTGTCATGGAGAGCTCGCTAGTGGCAGGCGATCGTGTAGGGAGGGACATCGGAAGCTGAAGCTACATTCAGGGGTCAACTCATAACCAGGAGAATGGAAAGATGACAAATAATCTGGGGTAGATGCTGTACTCGGTGTATGCTGTACTCGGTGTATGCTGTACTCGGTGTATGCTGTACTCGGTGTATGCTGTACTCGGTGTATGCTGTACTCGGTGTATGCTGTACTCGGTGTATGCTGTACTCGGT
>Ga0307514_10000905_pt1 | contig 45698 bp, 56 predicted proteins | sample 16_EM_MG_FD_203088 | JGI IMG/M metagenome (GOLD analysis project Ga0307514, IMG submission 203088) | Populus trichocarpa ectomycorrhiza microbial communities from riparian zone in the Pacific Northwest, United States - 16_EM | ecosystem: Host-associated > Plants > Roots > Unclassified | place...
CTTGCCGATTCCGCCAGCACCGAGTAGAGCGATTGGGTCGAGTCCCTCGGCGAGATCGACCGTCTTCTCGATCAACTCGTCGCGTCCAAAGAACGTCCTTGGGGGTGGAGGTGGGGATTCTCCAAGTTTGCTAGATTCGGACGTGAGATGGTGGATCAACTTGTAGTTTTAGTGCTAACCTTATTTGAGCCTAGGCCACTGTGAGTAGTCATTCACGATGATGACTAGAGTACGAACACTCACCGACGCATTCTTATCACCACTTGTTTCCTGTCTTTTAACCATGTCACGGTGGATGTCGGAGACCATACTGTGGGTGCTGGTAACATTAGGTCCGAGCTCGGAAACGGCGACATGTGTGCTTATCGCAAGTTCTGTCTGGAATGCGGGGTTGGTGATCGCCACGCGAAAAGGATGGAACGTACGTTGAAGACGTGAAGGATCCTGACGAGGTCCAACCTCCAAGCGGCGATTTCCTCCTTGTCATTCTTCGCGTGGAAATGTCGAGAAACCACATTCCGTTTGCCCTGCTTGACGACATTCATCTGGATAGCCGCCACAGCTCTGAGACGAAGCCGAGTGCATCGTGAATGAATTGCTCGAAGTGCGCGTTGTCGGACGTAACTTACGTTGTCAATTGCTTGATCCCTTCGAGCACGGAGCTGTTGAGGTCGTTCAACTTCTTCCCCTTCAGTCCCCGGTCGAGGACTTTGCAGACTTCAGCGCAGGCCAATCCAAGTTCGACGTAATCCACTTGGTTGACCATCGCGTCCTAGTCACATTCCAGTCTGTAATCTGTCAAAAACAGTCTCGCGGAAGGAAACCCACTTTGATCATTGTGAGGACAACGCTGACGGAACCAAAAACGGGCTTGGCGGGGGTGATGCTCGAGAATTCTTTCGCGATGTTCATTGCTTCGATGGCCACATTCAAGGTTGAGATAACACCCTCTTGCTCCTTAGGCTTTTGGGATTTGTCTGCCATGGTCGGAACGCAAGGTGGTTGTGAGGAAGTGAGGCGACGTGTAGGTTGGGAGGAAGAAATCAAACCCCAATAAGTACGTGGGCGGCTGATTCGCCATTGTGCGCCTCGTGCAAACGAGTTGGTTTGGCGCGAGAGGATTGAATTTGCGACCGTAATGTGTGCGATCGACTCTTGCATGATCTGCTCGCCTCCGAGTGCTGGACTGCGTCCTCCCCCTCGATTCGAGACTGGGTTCCAGCCCACTAGGTTGATCACTTGGGGGTTCACTCCCATTTCACCCGCACAAATACCCACCCGAAGGAATGTTTCTCCTACTGGCTACCCATGCAACAGTGTCTTTGATATGTACAGATTCACTTTCAACTCGATCTTATTGGTTATACTGCACCGGAGACGCGTTTTCGAGGTACTATCGACCCCTCCGTCGATCCTCCGTGCAGCCCCATGCCAACTAACTGGCTACTCGCAAACCTACCGGTAAACGTTAACTGGGATTAACTGGGATTAATTTAGTTGACATCTTGCCCGAGACTCTCCAATCGTTATTACTATTTGGAGCACCCCTCCTCTGAGCTTGAGGCAGGATTGCAGCCTGGCTGAAACTGCAAACCTGGGAATCAGGGGCACACACTACTACAGTATATACTGTTATAAGCTATTCGGCACGTGTAGCTACAGAAGTGAGGATAAACTAGACTCATGAAAAGCCCACGTCAAACGCAGATTCGTCTCGTCCAATCTGCAACAGGTCGTGGTCAGGTATGAAATATTCATCAACATTCCAATCCAACGCATCATCACCGCACAAGAACTCGAACCGCTCGATATACTCATTCAACGCTGCCAACTCGCCGGGCGACACCACAAAAGTCGTATATGGTATCACCAAAGTGACGGATCGAAATGGGGCTCCTGCGATTTTCCGCTTCTTCGAGACTCTGAGGAGAGATTGTAATATATCTGACCAAGTGTCGTCGAATTGATAAATCACCAGTGACTGGACGGTCAAATACTACCGGAGCTTCTCCCGATTATTCGGCTCGAGCAGGAGGAGGCATGGTTCGACGGCAGAGTTGGAAAGGATTAAAGCGGTGACGTTTTCCGAATCATCCAGTGCCTGAGCGACGTAGGTCGCTGCTTGACCCTCCCCACATCGTAGCAGATAATATTCCAGGCACAACACTATAGGAGACCCGGTATTGACGCTTCTTGGAGCAGATAGACTGGCTGGGTCGGAGAGATAGGGAGATGTGTTAGGGAGGAAGGGAAGGGCGGCTGGACCAATGTGTTCGGGGTTGTGGGCGATTGACGGCTTCTTGAGGACTACTGAGCACGACTGGGGGAGGTGGATGAGGTTGGGTAACCAAGGCTGATCGATCGGACCGTACTGCTCCTGGACGAGATAGCGAAGGTGAGGGAGGGAGATGATCTCCTCTGCCGTGAAGATAAACGACTCGCGATCATATTGTTCTGCCCCACATGCGACTTCCACCACCTCCAACATTGGACATTGTCGAAACACCTCGAGAACCGAAAGGAGCCCTTCATCTGTCGGTCGGAGATACCCGTAGAATTTGAAGTGTGTGAGATGGGGTGCGCGGGGTTTGAAGCCCCCAATGTCACCATTCACGATGAGTGTTCTTGAAGAAGGGATCGCCGTCACCGGGTTATCTGCTAGATCCCGAGCATCGCATTGGGCCTCCGATCCATCCAACTGGATCGAAAGCACCTTGAGGGAGGCCATCGGGTGTGAGCAACTCCTTGAGAACGGCGTAGTTCTCCAACCTCAACGAGACGATCCGTGCGGAGTCGCTGTATAATGAGTTCATGACCTCTTCGGAGGGAAAATATTATCGGATGGAGACCCGGAGAGGTGCAGACTTCGACCATTGAAGCATGGTCGGCATCTCCTCGTCATTTCCATGGGGGATGGTCGACCAGAGGCTCGGAAATGAGAGAAGTGTCGTGCGCCAATGGTGGGAAACATGGGTAGCAGTGAAGAGGTCGGCGACGCTAAGGTAGGAAGCCACTATTGCAAGTAACTCAGGCGGAAGGCGGTATGTGAGAGATGATTCGGCGTTGATTTTTCGGCGGAAACCCGTTGTCGCCGTGAACGCGTCTTGCTCGAGTGGCTTGAAATATGAAAAAAAAAGGTCAAACGAACGCACTTGTTGACGCAGACGTGTAGATAACGGACTTCTGAGAGGGAAAAGGTATGACCATCGCGTCTGTGGCAAAGTTGCAAGCTGGGTCAGCTTTGATTCTGAGGAACCATTAGGTTACTTAGTGGCTACATTCTATCCTTCCCTTCATTGAGTCTCGTGATTGCAGGATATCCATGGAATTGTGCCCAAGAACGCGATCCATGTCTGAGGTTCAAGGGGTCCAAGTCAAGGTGATCATCCGGAGTACCGAAGCGCTCGAAAATCCTGTTTATAAGACGACGATGCACACGAATGTATGTATTACCAGGCGGCTCCCCGAACCCAAGTTACGCATCGAGGGCAATTTATTATAGGCACACGAGATACACTGGACGGAAAGGATATGAAATAGGCGCGCATTGGCGGTCGTGGGATCCCAAGTCAGCGGAGAGGTAACCGTCCTTGAACTCCACAATCTTATTTCCTGGCGAAGGTAATCTGGGAGAGAGGGTTGAGATCATTGACCGAGGGCACTGGGTAAATGGTCGTACCTTGATCTTGTTCTCTCCGTCCAGTTTGTAGTTGTGCAGAGCGTCTTTTGCGACGGTGGCACTCCCTTCGTCCAGATATTCGACAAAGGCAATATCCTTCTTTGACGGAACGAGACGAACTTCGTGTAAGTTGGGGTACTGAGAAAACAGCCCATTGAGCTGATCCTTCGTGACCGTCTCTGGAAGATTCTGCAAGAAAAGGATCTTGTTTGGTGGTAGGTATTCGTCCGGCATCTGGACGTTCGGTCTCTTCGTCACAGGAGCGGCACCAACATCGGCTGAGATAATGCGGTAAGAAAGATTGGCGGATACAATAGCTGAAATTGTTCGTACACTCCGCTGCCAGCCTCTTTGCTTTGAACTTCTGTTTCAGAGGGTTGGTGTATCGTGTATCCTCTGCACAACGACCTGTGGTGAGAAGCCTCATACAAACGTTGTCCGAGAAGCAATACCCACTCTTGTGCTGTAACCGCCTTGCCTTGTGAGTATCTAATGCCGAAGGTTCCAGCTTCTTCACCACAGCGTCCGACCGAGACCTCGCGAATGATATTTGCTTGGGTGGACGACTTGGTAAATCAGGAGGAAAAGAAGACACGGAATGACCCTACCATCGGTTTTGAGTATAAAGGGAACCCTCGAACCTCCTTCGCCGCCTTCTTCGCGATATCAGCAGATTCGAATGAAACGAAAGCTTGACCGCGCATCCGCAGATTATTGTGCGCGACGACATCAAGGACTTCACCATATGATTTGAAGAGGCCACGCAAGGACGTTTTCAGCACTGTGATCCCAAACGAAGCGGTTCGGTAAGTTGAGAACTTCGTAGGGGCATTGTGCAGTGATCGCACCTGGGATTTGGATCCTCTCGTTGAGATTTTGGATGTACAGGGTTTCTGAAGCATTTTCCTCCGGCTCGGGTGCTGTTTCATCGGCTGTAGGTGGTGCTACGACAGGTTGTTGGTCGGGATGTGGTGGTGCAGCAGACATGATGAAAGTCGTGGGTGCCCAAAGAAGGTACAACTGTCGATCACCGTCAGAGTCAAGATATATGCTTCCACCCTGACCTCCGTCCTTGAAAACGGCAGTGTCCCCGCCGGAGCCTCTAGCGAAATGACGCAAGTTGGAGGCGAGGTTGAGGATTACTTTGCTCTCTTTGACGACCTCGAGTTTACCGGGGAAGATCTCGCTCGTATTGACCGCATCTACGAGGGTGGTTTCTATGCTCCTGTTCTGGATACGACACTCCCACTCCCCGAATTCAAAGACGAGGCAAAGGTCACCATTGAAGTGGAACAAGAGCCTCAGCCTACTCTTGAGGTCGTCCTGCCAACTTCGCCACCCCGCAGTCCCATGCCGGAACCCCCGTATGACGCGTTCCGAAGTGGCAAGTCCCTCTCGGTATCGGATTTGATAGGCCCTCTATGGTGTGTAGAGTGGCACTAAATTTCCGAGTCCCATTCGCTCACTAATCAACTACCCGTAGGTGCGAGCTGCAGTATGAGTATCGACAGCGACAAGGATGGGGTCTCAAAGTCAAGGACCGCCCGCAGGAGTTCGTTTCCAGGGAAGGGAATACAATAGTCTCCTCTCATTCGATTGCGGTCAACAACGAAAAAATCCTCAAAGCAGGCAAAGTAGGTATCCCGCCCGGATGATATGCCCAGCTTTAAACCACGATATATCACAGGTTGTCCACCGCCGCCTTGAGAGGGAGATTCGCCCTCCGCAAGTACGGGTAGATATTGAAACTCCCGAAGAATACTGGGCGACACGGTAACGGGAGAGTTACATTCCGAGGTTTCGTCGACTGACCGAACCCGTCTCTACTGCAGGTTAATCGATATGTTGGACTGCCTTGGGGATTTGGGAAAGCATGGATTTTGTGTGAGTTGCCCATAGCTGATCTTTCACCTTTTTCTTCGACTCATGTTACCTCCCAGCGCGAGATGCCGGTTTTTGGGATAATACACGATCATACTGTCTTGGGCATCATCGTGAGTGTTAGTCTCGGTCTCCAGCACCTCGTTCTTAACGAACACAGGATGAGATTTCCATTGAAAGCGTGCAAAGGCCGATGGATGGCAACCCGGTTACTAACGGCCAAGCTGGTACGCGGTCCTTGCGCGTTTCCGACACGAAGACACGAGATGTGCCCACTGTTCCATCGGAGCGTAACTCCACGCAAGCTCGTACACAGTTGATGTTATATCACCGCCTTCTATCTGGCCTCGTACAGCCTTCCTCTGACCCAGAACCCGAGGACCACCACCTAGATTTCGATGTCTTCTGGCTTCGGATTGGCGTAGACCCTTATGAACCGTTCTCCGAAGGGTTTTGCGAGCAGACTGGGCTATCCTCTTACGACGCCGTGTCACACACACAGGACCAGCATGGGTCCTCAGCGGATCACGAAGATACAACGCGAATCCTGCTTTGCCTCAACACACTAGTTGATGTATGGAAGAGATCCCTCCGCCTTCTTGGAATAACCTCCGTGGAACCCACCTTAACCTTGAATTACCGACGGCGGGAAAAATCCAGACGGAAGAAACGGCGGCGCACAAGCGATGGTAAAGGGACGATGATGAGTTCTGAAGAAAAAGAGCTCAACCAGGCGATTCTTGCCAGTCTTGCTCAGGCGGAGCATGAAGACCCGGCTCTAGCATATGCCATCACGGAGAGCCTCCGGGACGCACAAGCCGCAGCAAATCCGCCTTTGGGACAAACCGATCCCCAGCCGATTGGCTCACCTTCGAAGAGGAACGCTGAATCGGACGCTGACGATCCAGACATGAAGTCTGACAACCCCGTGGGGGGAGAGGAGAACCGAAGACCCGAACTTATCGGATCCACTTCATTCGTGATGGACGACGCAGCCCTGGATACACGCCTGGAGAAAGCACTCGAGTGGTGGCATGGGACTCGCCCACCCGAGGGAGTTGAGCTGGAAGATACCGGAAGATGCCAGTACGTTTGTCACCCCCTCATTGTACGACTCCCGCTAACACTTTCGTCTATAGTTCTTGTGAATTTAGTACTAGCTGCGAATGGCGCGAGAAGAAGAGCAACGAATTTTTATCGAAATTACGACCCCAAGCTAGAGATACATTTTAACGGGGAAGGATATTGATATATGTACGAGTCGGATACTGTGCTTGAGAATGTAGCGCCTGTACGAATCCCTGTTGAAAGATAGCTAGGGTTAATTAGATCACTTGGTGTAAAACCGCTATTTCTCAACCACAGGTCTGAGATACAACGCGTCAAAAGTTGCCGGTCACGATTGCCCCGATCGACTACACGTGACTTCCGGAATGACTTGTGCCAAATTCCAATGCGACCTCCCCTCCGTCCGAGTCAATCTACTCTCAAGTCCGTCAGATCTCTCCTGAGGATGTCTCGACGTGAGCGCTCTTCTTCTGCTCTTCCGTCTCCGAGGGAAGCCAAAAGACCGAGGTTGGAGGCTCCTCTGACGAGCGAGGACTACAAAAACGGGATTATGTTGGCTCCGATGGTCCGGTCTGGTGCTTGTAAGTTTTCAACCTCGTTGGTGCCCTTGCCGGAGTTGACTCACGCTCTTGCGTTTTGAAGTGCCCACGAGGCTTTTCTCTTTGAACTATGGCGCATCTCTCGTGTGGGGTCCGGAGATCGTCGATAAGGCTATCCTCCATGCTGAAAGGGTTGTCGATCGTGCGTCTAGGCTCATTCATTCTGATTCTGATTCTCACTTATCAGGTGGCTGACATGTATCGTAATTTCTAGCCGTCACCGGAGTGGTAAACTACAACGGAAAATCCAGAGCCATCTGGTCAACCCACCCCATCGAAAAACCCTGCCTCATCTACCAAATCGGCTCTGCAGATCCAGAACTCGCCGTAAAAGCGGCAAAGACCGTCATGAATGACGTTTCGGGCATCGACCTAAACTGCGGCTGTCCGAAACCCTTCTCGACTTCCGGCGGTATGGGAGCTGCGCTGCTCACGAATCCCGATTTGCTGTGTTCGATCTTGACCGCGCTGAGGAGCGCGATGCCACCTGAAATCAGTGTTTCGGCAAAGATTAGGCTGTTGTCAACTCAGGAGGATACATTGAAGCTGGTAGAGAGGATCATCAATACGGGTGTTTCGGCTCTGACCGTACACTGTCGGACAAGAAACATGCGCAAGACAGAGAAGGCGACGATTGACAGGTTAAGAGAGATTGTGGAGTTTGTTGAGAAAATGGGTAAAGGTGTGGCTGTGATTGAGAACGGAGATTGCTTAGGGTACGAGGATGCGAAGCGAGTGAGAGAAGCCACAGGTCAGTAGCAAATTCTGTCTGTGTGATCAAATTCCGACCCGTTTTTCACAGGAGCTCATTCCGTCATGATCGCCACCGCTGCGGAAGTCAATCCTTCCTGTTTCTCCCCTACGCCATTAGTCGACGTTCACCGGACACTTATCCCAACATACCTCCGTGTGGTGAGTAGTAAGGTCGCACCTCTGTCAAGGCCCTCGAACTCATCGCTTCTACAGTCGAGGTACCTCGGCAATCACTGGGCAAACTCCAAATTCTGTGGAATCCAGTTCCGTGGAAACCACGTCGAGTCCACGCGGGCGGAAGAGAAGCAATTCAAGGACAAATTCGCCAAGGCCAAATGCTACGATGACATGGATGACATTGCGGGAGACTGGTCCCAAGGAAAGGCAGGCTTTGAAGAGATTTGCCGGATAATTGGGGCTCGTCCTCAGAGAACTCCACCCCGAACCCCGATAGCTTCAGACACTCCCGAGGAGTCTACCTTGGCCTTGGATACTTGCGACGTTACGGAGTTGTCGGAGGTGGAGACACCGAAAGAATGGAGACCCAACCCACACTGGGATGATGTTTTAAAGACGCCCAAAATCCCCACGAACCCGGCAAGAATGCCCATTCCAGCGGCCGTCTCGGGCAGGGATGAACCGACACCCACCCCTTCCCCTTTGATCGCATGATTTAGTCCTGGATTATACTCGCATAGACATACCTAACCAACTGTCTCTTAGTTGTAGCAAACCACGTAGAAACTTATAATGTGTACTCTTCTTGGCCTTGGATCTCACGTGGTCATGATTGGTTTCGGTTCCGAACTCTCATCGATCTTATCCACATCCTTGGTGCAACTGACCTCTGGAAGGCTGTGCTCCCTGTTTCGTGCCCTTTGCTTGGCTGAAGATTTCATCCCTGATCTGGTATCCTTGAGGCGTCTTTCCGCTACCTCGGAATGGTCATTATGGCCCATCCTGTCTGTTGTTCTCGTAACTTGGTCTTGGCACGGTGTACTTACCAGGGCGTCGTCACAAGCACCCCCAAAGCTGTTACCATGTCAGGTCGGCGGATCAGGACGACTCAAAGCGAGGTCTACTTTTGGCCGAAAACGTTCGTGAATGTACCGCAGGCCCTTACAACATCACACAACAAGCGGCTGGCCCTTTTCTAATGGACTCCACAACCCAACATCTGTCTTCTTCTTTTTCCGACTCGGACAACCCACATCCTTCACGGGATACTTGTAGCTCTCGGCGACGTGTGCGTCTTTGGCGGTTGACACAGTCACAGGAATACCTCTTACCCAATCTCGCAGAAGTCTCTACGGGCATACGGACGCCAAACGATCGTCAAGCCTATCCAAGGTACAAGCTCTACCTCTGGTGAATCGAACGCAGACCATGAAAAGGTCTGACACAGAGTCAAAGATGTCGTTCATTTCTGACGTTAATGGTTCGGAACAGCGACGTTTCCAATCCGTCTATACCTGGAACTGGTCGACGAACTTGAATACAACAGGGACGTCATCCTCCGCTTTTGACGTTCCCAAGGAGGTTTTGCCAATGATTGCCTTGATTCCGCCGACTCCATGTGGTTCCGTCGGTTTCCCCACTCCTCCCCCGGATTCACCCATTACTATTCAAAAATTCGTCGCTGCACGCTCCAGCGTCTTGCTGAAGCGTCGATCTTCTTTCGTTTACTCTGCTCCCCCATTGGTGGTCGGCCCGTGTCTGTCATGTTCCCGTCCTGAGCGGTTTTTATCGGAAGACGATCTGTCCTGTCGGAACTGTCGCAAGCGATGGCTAGCCTGCCAGCTGTGGTATCAAGCGTGCGATGGTGGACGGATGGAGAGGCTTAGGGTACCCTTCGTGCAACCTGGCGAGAGCAATGCCGTGAACCGTGCTTTGTCGGTATCCTTGGGGTTGCTTCCACCCAGTGTTTCGAATGAGGGTCAATTCGAACGGGTCGTCGAGCCGCGTCACATTCCAAGGCAGTGTCTGAGTGCGTTCGTGAAATCATTCCGGAGCTGGGTTGGACGTAAGGGTCGGGCAGCTGGGGGGAACACCTGATGCACGAGGTCTCAGCGAGAGAAATCGACATCAACGACTCGGGAGTGGTGTGTTTGTTAGCTACATAGTTTTGCCATTACAGTGTCGTTCTGTTTTCATCAGCCATTCACGATGCCTTGGTTTTTCCTTTATATACGATAAAAAGAGATGTCGCGATACGCTACCCCTCCGTCGGATTCCCCAAGTCACCCATCGTGCTTCTGTTCTGGACCCACATTTCCATCCGAGGCGGTCGCCAACCAAAAAGTGCCGCTTTCAGATCCGTCCATATCGGCCTGGATGGACCGGGCAACCCGACATAGGGGATCTCGAGCACAGTGGCCGCCTCGGGTTTGAGACAACGAGATATGCATTGTCGGCTGTGCTGAGTGGCCGGTGTAATGGTCGTGAAGGTCCGAAGCGCGAGCGGCGATTTTTTTTGTGAGAAATCCTTGTCGAGTCCAGTGTAGTGGATTGTACCGCTGTCTTGTACCCTCTCCACTTTCCTGGTAACCCATACATGGAGTTGCCCATAAGTGCCTTCCCAGTTCACCGGTTCTGCTTTTCTCTTCACCCCCCCTCCTTCCCTCTCCCCTCCCCCAGCGACTCGAAATGTCCGGTCCGCCGCAAGAAAAAGCCAAACGAAGCAAGTGGCAGCTGAATGAGAGACTAAGGAAAGCTTATGATGTCGTGATCCTCCATCTTTCGAAACACACCGGAGTTGGCTTCGTTTGCGCAGTCGCATATTTCGACCCGTAAGATCCCCTCGCTGCTTCTTCTCGTTTTGCGCTAATTTTCGACTCCGTCGTCAAGCGGAAACTGGGGGGTAGACTTGCAAGCCGGATCGGAGTATGGTTATAAACTCCTCTTCGTCGTCCTCTTAGCGGGCATGTTCGCCGTTCTGCTTCAGGTGCGACCTCGTTCGACAACAGTCTGAACCGGGATCTCACGTACTTGATGTGTTTCAGAGTCTTGCGAGCAAACTGGGATGTGTCACCGGAACAGGTAAAAAGCTTAAACACCGAGAATCCCGGCGCTCCCGAAATGCCGCTGACCAGTGGGTGCTCCCTCTCTAGATCTCGCCTCGCATTGCCGTCTGTTGTTTTACAATCGCCCAAAGCACACGTTACTATACCGCTGGCTGGTTCTTTACCCTCTCTATGTCATCACAGAGATCGCCATCATAAGCACTGATCTCGCGGAACTCCTCGGCTCCGCCATGGGTCTCGTCATGCTGTTCCCGAAACTCCCGCTATGGGCGGGAGTCCTCATCACCGCTTGCGATGTTTTCGTCATTCTATTGGTTGGCGATCCGCTTCGGCGACAACCGGTCAAATTATTCGAATGGCTTATCGCCGCGATGGTATGTCTATTCTCAGTCCCCTCATCTGTTCCTTTCCGAACTTTGACGACCCTTGCGTTCTATTTGCGTAGGTTTTTTCTGTCTTGATTTGCATGCTTATCATCATCACAAAGATAGAAATAGATTGGGGCGAGACGTTCCTCGGATATGTCCCCTCGAAGAGGGTTTTCCAATCCGGGAGCTTGTATACTTGTCAGTCCACTTTTCTCACATCAGAAAAGGGAGGCGCTGAGCGTCCCTTATTTCAGCGATTGGTATAATCGGCGCCACTGTCATGCCACATAGTCTCTTCATCGGTTCAGCCTTGGCAACACAAGACAGGCTATCCTCCAAATCCTTAAGGGATGACAACCTGTCAACCTCCAGCATTGGATCTCTCCCAGAAGAGCGTAGGCCCAGAAGTATCCTAAACCGGATCAAGTCTTCCCTGAGTAAAGCATTCCGTGTCAGGGCACTCGATAGTCACAAGAATAGACCACAAAGGCACGAAGATAGGGAGAACAACTCCTACTGGTTTGTGAAGTCGCATGTATACCATGGGGTCGTAGATATCGTCCTCAGCCTTCTCGGGATTGCCGTTACGATCAACTCAATGTGGGTTATCACAATGACGTTCAACCTGTGTATGGTTGTTTACTCTGTGATTTCGACTTTCAGGATTTTGATCGTGGCGAGCGCCGTGTTTTATTACGGAGAGGGAAAAAACCGATCCAACGCTCAAGATCCAGCAAGCTTGTTCGATGCTCATGACCTACTGACTCAGTATGTTGGTAAAGGTGAGTGACGTGTTCCACGCGGGCAACTTTTGAGAGCTGAAAGAACATTCGCTTAGCCGCTGGTGTGCTGTTTGCCATCGCACTCTTGTTCTCCGGGCAAAGCTCCACGATCATCGCAACCGTGGCCGGCCAGATTGTTTCGGAAGGGTTCCTCAACTGGTCAATCTCGGTTTGTAATGTCATCCATGCACGAGGAACCTCGGGTCCTGACGATGCATCAGCCCTTTCTCCGTCGTATTATTACACGATTACTCAGCTTAATTCCGGCCATGGTTGTCGCTCTTGCTTTGGGACGGTCCGGAATCGACCAACTTCTAGTTGCCTCCCAGGTCGTGCTCTCGATTGTCTTGCCGTTCGTCATGTTCCCACTGCTGTGGTTGACATCGAGCAAGAAGATCATGAGCGTCAAGAAACCTGAAGCGGACTTGCCTACTCTCACAGCGGACGGTTCACCTTCAAACCCCGATATGTCTCTCGTGACATCGAAGACCGGTACCCCAACCGAGCAAGACGTCGAAGCTTCGTCCTCGCCCACAGCCGAGACGGTAGATTACAGCAACGGGAAGATCATCGCTGGTCTTGGGTACCTGATATGGACGGTTGTTGTCGTTGCTAACGCATACGTGATAGTGGTGCTCGCTATGGGCAAGAGCGGGTGAATTTCACCAAATCATGTGCACTCGAATGAATGAGTGACAGTGAGATTCGGATGTAAGTAGTGCCGACGGTTAACTAATATTACATCATGGGTCTGGGCGATTTGCCCCTTGATCACATCGTCCATCACTTTATGCGGCGGTCCCGCGACTGGGTGTAGTCAGCCCCGACAAGTCACCGTTGTGCCAGGATCACCTCCGGCGGTGCTTCCTTTGCGTGGATGGGTTAGGGGTGACCAGCTTCAATCAGATAACCTCAGAGATCTCTCCTTCGGAGGTAATGGGGGACATGTTCCTTGAATGGACCTTTCACTGGTTTGAGCCGAGGGTCTGGCTTCGTATCTGCGGGGTGAAACGAGTAATAGCCTTAACGTTTTGATCGTTGAAAGAACGGGTCAAATGGGCACCCCTTCAACGGCAAAATGGTTCACTTCCCCGGGTTGCATGAGCCGACTCGCTGTTGTATGCATTCCCTTGCATCGTGTGTCGCGAGCACATGGTGACCCAGTTCTGTCCCTACTTATGAGTCATTCTTAACATCCTGTCGCTTGCAGGAAGTGATGACCCATACTCGCTGCGAATCCGTGGAGTTAGGATGACCCTGCAAGCTGATAAACGAATCAGGTTGCTACCGTGTCCCGGCTAATTCACGAGCCGGCCAACGCAGAGGCGTCCTCCCACCTCTGGATTCGAGACTGGAATATTCGATGCCGAGCCCGGATACGATCAAGAGCTGTCCGCAAAAATTGCTTCCTTCTCTCCTTCCAACGCAAACGACTGAAAAATCTCAGTGTGCCAGTTGGGCATGAGTACTTCCGTGGACCGAGATTTACGCACCACCGATCAAGAAGGGGATTAGCATCTGGCGCATCATTGAACATTGCACTGCATGACAGAAAGTAGGTAATAGACCCTTTTCCGGAGGACGAGTTAAATCTTTTATTTACTTTTAGGCGTACTCAATTCTTACAATCCGTTGCAAGATGATGTAAACAAAGATTCGTACATCCCCCCCGCACTCTTCCTGACACCTCCAGAGTTTGAACCGGAGGTGCAGGTCGTAATATCCTGCTGTTTCGTGACTCCAGGGTGATGTTTCGTGGCTCCAGGGTGAAGTTGAGCGTGTACACGGCCGTGGCGAGGCATCCAGATGGCCAGGGGCGGACAGCGCTTATCAAACTCCATACCGGAAACCTGTTCTGTTTTCCCGGGGGGGGGCCTATCATCCTGCAACAGACTGTAAACAGCGAGGATTCTATGGAAACGATCTATCGAAGTGGAAGTGTTGGCGTAATTTGACCCACAATCAAGTTTATGTCTCTTATCGTCGGATCCAAATTGAATGTGGGAGATGTCCATCGCCATCTGACGGGCCGAACCGCAGAACTTGTGCCTCATGACACGGCGAGTAGCCCCCGAATTTAAAAGCTGGTTCGAGCTAGGGAGGTCTCTAAGTTTTTCTGTTTCTCTCCTCCCCCCTTCCGAGTAACATGCTCACTTCCGAGCTCAAAGAACCGCGAGACATCGAATGGAGTGTGTCTCTGTCGGAGAGTGGTAGCGAGAAAAGCACGAGTGTTGTCTACAACGTTCATGTGGACGTGTCCGGCATCGACGAGGCCAAGCTTATGCGAAAGATTGACCGGCAGCTCTTACCTTGGTTGTCGTTCTTGTACCTTTTGACTTTCCTGGGCCGTACGAGCATCGGTAATGCCAAGGTGCATTTTGATCAGTCCCCTCGCTTTAGGTCAACTCTGACGTATGCTTCTGATAGCTCTACAATTTGGCAGATAGCCTACGCCTCAACGATAAAGAATATCTGCTGTGCCTAACAATCTTCTACTTTTCTTATGCGTTCTTCGAGGTACGTTCTCTTTCTCCTTATCAAAGTCTACCGGGTTCTGACCGCGTTACATTAAGGTCCCGAGTAACGTGTTCCTCAAAAGGCTGCACCCTAGAATCTGGCTCTCCTTCCTTGTGATATCATGCGGCATCATCACGGTGAATCCGGCCGTCATTTCTCGTACTTGTATAGTTAACAGTGGTACTTCCAGGCTGCTCAAGGTCTGGTAAGAAACTATGGAGAGCTTCTCGGTAAGGCTACGATTGCGGTCTACGATCCATCCTATCCGTTGTTCACGTCCATGGGGGCCTCTACAGGCACAACATGGCTCTTGGGGGTATTCCAGGCGGGAATTTTCCCCGGAGTAGCCTACTACCTCTCATGGTACGTTTAAATTATTTTCGTTAGCTTCCAAAATTAACCCTCGTTTAGTTGGTACAAACGTTCAGAATTTGGTCTCCGTGCTGCACTTTTCTTTTCGGCAGCCTCAATCTCGGGCGCTTTTGGTGCCTTACTTGCTGTACGTAGAGTTTGCGAACTCTCGAGAATTAACACCGACTTGGTTCTCCAATTGAAAGGCCGCAATCTCAAAGATGGACGGGATATCGGGGAAGCGTGGATGGGCGTGGATCTTTATTTTGGAGGGTCTCACGACGATTCTGGCAGGATTCCTGTCCCTCCGGATCATCCAAGACTTCCCCGACAGCGCTAAGTTTCTTACAGATGCCGAGCGCACATTTGTCATCCGTCGGTTGCAGAAGGATTGTCAACACAGCGCGGCAGGAGAGAAACTCAAGATAAAGTACATATGGCAGAGCTTATCTGACTGGAGGACCTATCTTACGAGTAAGCCAGATCGTTCTCTTTTTCAATCCGTTTGATGGAATTTTCTCTCAGTGGTGATGTACGCCGGAACCAATGGTCCCCTGTATGCGTTCTCGTTGTTCCTCCCTACCATCATCAACCAGGTATCAATTGACTCATGAGTCCGGTGTTGGGGTCAATACTCACACCCAATCATAGCTTGGGTACCGTGCAACACTCGCCAACTTACTCACCGTCCCCGTCTACGTTGTTGTTTGTATCGTGACTTGCGCAGTTGGATTCTATGCCGATCGCAAGGGGCAGCGTGGTCTTCTCAACATGTATGTATTCTCGTTTCATATGGCGGTACGATCGGTTGAGAAGTTGCATAGTGCTTGTCTCTGCATAGGTGGGCACGATTCATAATTGAACAAGAGCACCATCTGATGGCATGCAGCCGCTACTGGGTACATCATTTTGATTGTTTCCAGGATCCCTGCGTTATCATACTTCGCTGTGTATCTCGCCGCATGGTGAGTACGTCAAGTATCCTTGTAATACGTCGACTGACCGTGCCACCTTTTTCTCAGTGGAATTTACCCCATCGTTCGTGAGTGAGCAATACCTCGCTCTCGAACACGTCTGATCGCTAGTCCCACCCGTAGCCAATACCATGTAGGTCCTTTATCGCTCAGGCAATTCCCCTTGTCTTACGATTGCTAGTGCATGGGTCTCGAATAACGTTGAAGGATCCAGCAAACGTAGCGTATCCCTCGCGATGACCATCAGTTTGTGCGTCTGTTCTCCCATTTGATCATTCCCGTCGAAGCTTACAATTCTCCTGGCATATAGCGGTAACCTCAACGGCGCCGTCAGCTCAAACGTGGTATGCTCGGGTCCTCCAAACGGGATAGTACTCGTCTCCTCACGATCGAGTTCTTACAGTACCGTGCTCGGGACAAGCCGTGGTACAGGTTGGGTCACGGAATCGTTCTCATCTATATCGTGACTTGCATGTTGGCTTCCGTGGCGTACTACCTGACACTGAGGGCCGAAAATGCTCGACGTGATCAAGGAATAAGGGACGAAATCATCGAAGGTGTCAACGACAAAGGCAAGCCCGCCCGCTTCTGTATCCTCGCCGCTGGCTGATTTGTTTCTGTGACGTAGGCGACCCTGAGACCGTTGAGAGACTGGCACGGTTCAACGGGAGGTTCGCAACCGTCGAGGACGCGAAGAGAGAAAAAGGAGACAACTGGAGCGGTTACCGATACGTTTTGTAGAAATACCTTATGGTTGAGTCAGGGTCTGTCCTGGCCAACATTACCTGTGGAATATAATCATCCGTACTACTTACCTCCGACCAGTTGCAGGGGCCACTGTGTTCGGCACTGTCCGGATTTGGAACTCCGACGGGCGTCTTTCTTCCCATGCGCGCGGTTTCTCGTCCACGAAGACGTCGAATTGAGTTCCAGAGCACGCGAGCCCCTGTAGGTGCATTAAACACAGTACCCCAAACTGTTCTCAGCCTACATCAACCAATCTTTGGTTTTCAATAGGGGGTGACTTTACCGCGCAGAGCGCAGTCATCGTGATGGTCGCTGGTCACTCGGTGTTACCTCCATTTTTGCGAAAGATCGGCCCTTCTACATCGGAAAACAGAGTGTATACGGAAGCCGTCTTCACACACTCCGACGGGCTTGGTTCTGCACATTCTATCTGGTGGCACCCAGCCGTGTCGCTGGCGGAGTCTACCGTCATCCTTTTTGTTCCTGGTAACCCAGGGCTTGCGGGATTCTATACGGAGTACCTCTCTGAGTTACACTCCAGGAGTCCGAATATTGCGATTCTCGCACATTCGCACTTGGCGCATACACCCAAATGTATCGATCAGTCTGTCTTCACCAATCCCGGATCAGTCGGCCTTTCAGCGCAGCTGAAAAGTACCATCGAGGCGCTTGACGCTGTCAAACAAACTTTACAACCAAAAAATATCGTCCTTGTCGGACATAGCTTGGGCGGATGGTTATGTTTGCAGGTACGTCCGCCTATGATTATCATTTACCACCAGATCCTCAGGTTTTCACAGATACTTAAAGCCCGCCCCGAAGAGGTTTCTGGCGCCTTCCTACTCTTCCCTTCGCTATGCGACATGGCAGCGACGCCAAACGGCAGGAAGCTATCTGTGAGTTGATTCGAGGACCTGAATTCCATGGAAAAGCTAAGCTGTTGAATCAGCGATTCTTCCGTTCACCGATGCCTCTCGTGGCCGCCCTCTTTTCCCCCCTACTGCGAATTCTACCCAACTTCGTGTTTACAGCGATCTATCACAATTGGCCGGCAGCACAGCTCAACGTCCTGCGCGACCTACTACGGTCACCTGCTGCGATATATGCGTGTTTAACTCTGGCCGACGAAGAAATGGAAACGATCATGGGACTCGAAGAGGAATTGATAAATGAGCACCAGCATAAACTCTGGCTATATTTTGCCGAGCATGATGATTGGGTTGGGGACAGCAGGGGGGTCATCATCAAAACCTTTCACCCTGATCATGAAGCGGTACGCATCGTTTGCGGGGAGGCGGATATCCCCCATGCCTTCTGTATCAGTGAGTCTGGCGTTTGGCTTTATGGCAGGGTTTCTCGTATGCTGAGTTGAAAACTGAAGATCACGGCAAATTAATCGCGGGCCAGTCGTTCTTTTGGCTGCGAGAGGGTGGATTCTTGTGAAAGGCCTTATCATAGACGTGTAATACCCAGAATGCTAGAGTTTAGTTTATCAACGTTCAACAGCCGCCACTGCAGCGCGACGCGTCCAGCGATGACACGCACGTGACAGTATCTAAGGCGCTTGTCCTTGTCACAGTCGCGTCCGCCACCATTCTTTCACATCTCCGACCACCTACCTGCCTTCGGACGACATGTCCGAGGTCGATCCCTCCTCCCCTCTGATAGTGGCAGAATCGCCACTGACCGTTCCGTCGAGCACAACCCCCACACCAGAACCACTCAATCGGAAGCCGGAATGCAACTTCTGGGTTGAACTCCGTCATGCGACTGCAGAGGAAAGGAACTACGGAGACTTCCACCTCAACCTCCGTGAAATCGTGGCAGAGCATACCGAGGACTCGCGGGAGTTCTACTACGCGCTCCTCGGCGATAACAAATATCATAAAGTATGTGCTTCCGGCGTCTGATCCGGTTAATTAAGACTTTTCCACTGACACGTCGAGGGCTTAGGTCAAGGCCAAAGTTGTCAGAGAAGAATATTCAGATTTGCTGAATGACTTTAGTACGTCACCAAACCACACTCCTGCTCAGCGTAAGCCTAAATTCATGACGCTCACTCAGAACGGCGGGAGAGGAAAGGGCTGCTCAAAGAATTCGATCCTTATGGTACATCGGTACACCCACTCTCTCGGCCACGTCCTGAGGAGTCGACCAAATCTTCTGGAGATGAATACGCTTCTGAAGACTCCGACGAGACAGATCAGCTCGTAGAATCGGAGTCTGACTTAGATGAATTCGTTCCCTCCACTCGTGTTCGCCAGCTACGATCCGCGACACGGCTTCCCTTCAGCCCCGCAAAGGCACCGGCGAAGCGCAGACTCCGCAGACGCGCACAGTCCAGTGACAGTGAAGAGGCATTTGTCCCCGCTCGTCGTTCCACTCGTTCAACACGAAACACGATGTCTTACCATGATGATGACGAATACGAAGACGAGGAACCGAATGGAAATGGATACGACGATGCTCGGTCCGTACCAAAGAAGAAGAGGGCGCGCACCAAGGCTTCTCGCCCAGCATATGGCCACTTCCGCGAGGTAGCTGACCTCGAATTAGACGACCAATCCGACGACGAGACCTTGCCACTGCGAGCACACCGCGATGGGTGCGAGAAGTGTCATCATCCTCCTTCACATATACTCTTAAAGAAACTCGATCGAAGACGCAAAAGAAAAGGATCCAGTAACAGTGACGAAGAAGACGACGAGGATGAGGAAGAAAGGGATAACCTGGAAAGTTTAGGTGGATGGGTGCGATGGTGGGTAGCCACATCCCCCTCAATTTTTTGCGGTTTCTAAATTGACCGTTTGCAGCCTGAAGTGTCCTGTTGTCATGCACTGGAAATGTCTCAACATGGAGCAACGCAGCGAAATTCGCAAAGCGGCGTTGGAAAGGGACATGGAAGAGTTTGAACGAAAATTTCCTCTCAACCCTGATGGAACGCGGCCGGAAGGTGCTCGTAAACCCTCTCGTCGGGCGGAGCTTGGTTCTTACGAGACCACGGAGTTCATCTGCATTCACTGTATGAAAGGTGGCTCGTGCATCGGATGTGGGAAAGTCGCCCTCGAACCCGACCCTCGCCTCAGATCGCATGACAACAAGAAAGGGGATGAAGACGTCGCAATGGAGGAAACACAACCTCGTCAGGAACCTGAGATCCCCAAAGAGCTCTTCTTCCGTTGTATCACCTGCAAACGACTGTCTCATTATGAACATCTCCCCCCTCCTGACCACTCCGACGGAAGTGAATGGGATGCGGCATCACTGGCCAAGCACTACTCCGATGATTGGCTTTGCGGGGATTGCGCGTCGTTCACCTACAAGGTCGAAAAGATTATCGCTTGGCGACCATCTCCCGAAGGCGCTGCTCAACCTGACGAACCACCAAACTACAAGGATGCACTTCCCCGCGAGTATCTTATCAAATGGAAGGACAGGAGCTACAGGAGAGTCACCTGGGTCCCTCACATGTGGATCTTGGCAACTCATGGTCAAATGCTGCATCGTTTTACACTCGGGACCGGTCCAAAGGTTACCCTCATGGAACGCCCAGTACTCGAAGAGGCCCAAGTTGTCGAACCTATCGCTGCTGTTGGCGACACTAGAGATAGTGCCCCCCCAGTCACTTTTGGCGACGTCATCGAGGACGCACCCTTACCCTCCACAAGCTTGGGTCCAGCGGAAGCGATTCCAGACGCCCAGCTAAAGATTCCCCCAGCGTGGAAGACCGTCGACCGCGTCCTTGACATCCTCCTTTGGCGTCCGATGAAGGGGGGTGATGATGAGGTTATGGAACACCAACGAAAAATAGCATTCGAGCTTGGTGAGCAGCCAAGTGACGAATACGTCACTAGTCTCGACTCGTGGGAGAGGAAGAACAGGGAAGATATAACTGAGGAGAATATCCATCATGTCGCATACGCCTTCTTCAAGTGGAATGACCTTGGGTACGAAGATTGTGAGTATGCCTTCATTGACGTCGCCCTGGAGTAATGATCTAACGAGTGCAGGCTCCTGGGACACCCCTCCTCGGCCTGGCGAGTTCGGGTTCCAGTCATTCCGAAATGCTTTCAAACGGTTCCTCGAATCGAGAACAGTTTGGATTCCTCGGCGCAACAAGCAGGAGGCGAAGGCGTTCGACGACCGAAAGGGAGGCTCGCGTCCCATCCCTATTAATGGCACCCCAAACTTCGGTCAGAACCCAGAGCTGAAACTCATGCCTTTCCAGGTCTGTATCTACGTGCGCTATGTGAGACGCTTGAGACTGAACGTTTCACAAGGTTGAGGGTCTGAAATGGCTTTTTTATAATTGGTGGGATCACCAACATTGTATCCTTGCGGACGAGATGGGACTGTGAGTCGACGAGACATATTGAGGATGCGCGTCTAACACCACCCCTTAGAGGGAAGACCATTCAAATTGTCACGTTCATCGGTCTCATTATCAAGAAGAAGAAAGCCGCACCGTGCCTCGTCATCGTTCCAAACTCTACGATTACCTCCTGGGTCCGCGAATTCGAACGATGGGCTCCGTTTTTACGAGTGGTCCCCTACTATGGCGAAGCCAAGAGTCGCGAGATTGTGCGGCGGTATGAGCTGACGCATGACGAAGTAGAAACTGGATACACAAAACTGAAGTTTCACGTTCTCGTTACCACCTACGAGACCATCACGAATTCGCGCGACTTCGGTCCTGTCTTCAAGCAGGTCCCACGGTGGGAGGCCCTGATTGTCGATGAAGGCCAGAGACGTATGTATTGTGTTACTACCCCAACTCTTGGTCTCTTGACTTGCTATTTCAGTCAAGAACGACAGCAGCTTGATCTTCAAGAAACTCACAGAGCTCCATTCTATTCACCGCATTATCATGACTGGGGTGTGTTTGACCCACCTGCAAGCGTGCATTTGACCCCTAACGCACTTCCATAGACGCCTCTCAACAACAACATCAGGGAATTGTTCAACCTCCTCAATTTCCTGGATCCTGATCAATGGGGAGATTTGAAGGCCCTCGAGAAGCAGTATGAAGAACTCACGGAGGAACTAGTCAAGGACCTTCATACGCGCCTCCGGCCATATTTCTTGCGCAGAATCAAGACGGAGGTCTTACAACTCCCCCCGAAGGTACGCTCTCTCGATACCTGCAATACTGGCGTGCGTTGAACAGACTCGGCCGTTAAAGAACGAAGTCATTGTTCCCGTCTCGATGACTCCGTTGCAGAAGGAGATTTACCGCTCCATTATCAGCCAGAATTTAGACGTTCTCAAGTTCTTGAGTCAGACTACCATCGGGACGAGATCGGGGAAGAATAACATCACGAAGACGAATTTGAACAACATGTTGATGCAGTTGAGGAAGTAAGTTATACGGGCGTGCGCTATAACCCGTTTCTCAATGTGTGATCAAGGTGTTTGCAACACCCATACCTCGTGAACGAAGGAATCGAACCAAAGGACTTGGCTCCTAACGAAGTTCACGAAAAACTGGTTTCTGCTAGCGCGAAGTTGATCTTGCTCAGAATGATGTTGCCTAAGCTGAAGGAGAGGGGGCATCGCGTTCTCTTGTTCAGTCAGGTTTGTTTTTCGCAAGTCGGCACAATCGAATAACTCACTAGGCCGAATGTAGTTCAAACTTGTTCTTGATATTGTTGAAGATTTCTTGGATGGAGAGGGGATCAAGCATCTCAGACTGGTGGGTGATAGGTCTCGCTAATCTTGGTGCTCGCTGATGACCTTCCGTAGGACGGTGACACACCAGGTCCGCTCCGTCAGAAGGGTATCGATGAATTCAATAAGCCCGGCTCAGGTGTCTTCGTCTACCTTTTGACCACGAGGGCTGGCGGCGTTGGTATCAACCTCTACACCGCAGATACCGTCATCGTCTTCGACCCAGACTTCAACCCGCATCAGGTAGATCCATCCCGTCCGCGCGCCTGCTGCCCACTGACCCTGCCCCTCTCCAGGACCTTCAGGTATGTTTTTATTGTTGAAAGACCCGAACTTTACCACCTTTCTGACTACCGCCAGGCTATCGCTCGAGCACATCGATATGGGCAAAAGAAGACATGTCTGGTGTTCAAACTCATGGTCAAGACCTCGGCAGAAGGTCGGTAGTTGAAGCCCGACATTTGACCATCACTCGCTCACACGACAATTCCAGAACGGATCATCCAGGTTGGGAAGAAGAAATTAGCCCTTGACCACGTTATTGTACAAAAGATGGACGACGAACTGGGTGAGGATGTCCAATCGATCCTGACGTTTGGGGCGCAGCAATTATTCCAGGATGAAGACACTGATCGTGGAATTACTTGTGCGTGGACGTACTCCTGTAGATTACCTTTGAAGCTGAATTGTCACCGCAGATTCTGAGGCCGATATTCAATCTCTGATCGAGAAAACCGAGAAGGAAGGGGACCAAGTCGAGGAGACTGGCCAAAACCAAAACTCGGCGTTCTCGTTCGCCAAAGTCTGGGCTGCTGACAAGGATGCTCTGATGGAAATGAGCGACGAGACTTTGGGACACGCAGGGGAAACCGATGACTCTTGGGCTCAGCTCCTTGCAAAACTTGAGACAGAACGAAGCAAGGTTCGTGACCAGGAAGTGACCGGCCGGGGGGCTAAGCGGAAAGCCGCACCCTCATTTCTCCCCAAGGTTGGCGTTTATTTACTTACCGTTAGGAGTGGGCTCATGAGGAGTATAGCAAAAAATTAATCCCGTTATTGGATCGGATGGCTCGAGCGCCGAGGACAATCCAGAAAAACCCAAGAAAAAGAAGGGGAAGAAGAAACTTCTTGATCGCGAAGACTACAGCGTCTCCATGCACTCTTCCGATAACGAAACCGAGAGCGGGACTGACGCCAGTTCGATGGTTCTCGATGAACCCCTGGTGAGTGTGGCCAAAAAGACAAGAAAGCGTGGTCTGGCCCATGTCGACGCGGATAAACTCGACGAGAACTATTGTGGGCTGTGTGGGACCGTTCACTTAGAGACTTGCTACATGGTTCAGAATCCCGATAAACTTGCCGAGTACAGGGCAATGCTGATGGAGGTTACTAACGAAGAGCCCATTGAGACTCGGGTGAGTGGCTTGGCCCCAGGCCAGTACATCTCCGTGCTCATGAGCTATTTAGCGCGAAGCAGTCCGAGTAATCGACGAGAAGCTCTCAAAGATGGGAAAGCTCGACTTAATAAAGGGTCAGCCCGCGTACCTTGCCGATAAGTCGAATAAGCGCAAGGAACCGCACGAGTCAGATCAGGGCGAAAATACGACTCAGCATGTGGAAAAGGTAAAGAAACCTAGGAAGCCTCGGAAGTCCCGCAATATCACGGCGATGCACATCGATCCATCCCAGCAGTGGAGGGTTTTCGCTCCTCAATCTCACGTTAGCCCCTTGACCTGGAGAATTACAACCGTCCCCGCACTCGCTCCCGCAGTTGACCCCACCACGACGGCTAGTGGGTCAAATGGACCTGGGCCATCGTTTCCTACGAATCCACCACTGCGACCACCTAAGAAGGCGAAGATATCGACGTTCTCCACCATTGCCTCCACTGGAGATGGCATGTGCCCGTTGTGCGGTGGGCCGAGACACAAATTGAGCGATTGTCTCGCCCCAAAGGGCGGAGTTGAAAAGTGAGGCATGCACCCGGTGTGATTTCGTTCCCTGTTGATAAATCGTCCTATCCCTGCTTCTCAGGATCGACGAACTTTACAGAAGATTGTCTACTCGCCCAGGAGGGGTTGAAGACTTCCAGACACTCTCCTGGCTCCGGAAGGAACGGAGTCGGCTGCAAGTAATTGAAGAGGCTGTCAGGGCAGGAGGTCCGAGACCGCAGCCACCCACGAACGTGGACTCCACATGAAGGACGCCAGTTCCTCACGCTCTCCATCCTTCCCACTCTCGGGTATACCTCCGTGACCTAGTCTATCCCTCACCGTGGGTGACGTGCATGCCATCGGTACCTATTCCACTTCATAGTCGATAAACTACTTCGAATGTAATGTGTTTGTGCACCCCTGTGGGGAAATCAGGTTGAACTTTCTTGACATGTCGACCACCCGCGGTCGCCTGTAATCTAGGTTGGACTCAGCCGAGCGTCCACGGCACTCCGCGGTCCGGCACACGGCGGATCCCATGACCGTCCCACGATCCAATTCCACGCTGTCCACCACTCACGCGACTTGATTGACCCCCAGCACCGTACAAACGGAGGTTCTTTTGTCCAGGTTAGACAAAGAGATGTGGGTGAGGATATATACCCTTTGCTCCCCAGCAGTTGTGCAAACTTCTCCCTTCCACTATGCTCATTATCCCACCGTGAGACGGGCAAGTCACTGTTTCCAACGGGGGTGAGCCCCGCATCCTCCCACTTGACCGGTGTCCGAAGTGCCAAGAGGCGATGAATCTGCTCGACGTCGACTTTACTGGAACCTATGCGGGGAAGCTACAACAGTCGGTATGGGATCACCACTCTATCCGTGAGCTTTGTTGACCGAGTTAGCTAGTGCACGAACTGCGATGCTGTGATATTTTACACCGATTCATACGCGTATGACGATGCTTTGACACTGATAGCACGCAACAACATTCGCAATGTAGCTCGTCGACTGAACAAGTCGGAGCCATTGTTTAGGGAGTTCACCCCGAGAATATCTTCGGTCCAGGCTGAAGCTACTGGCCACAGTACATCTTCCCCTCCGTCGCCTGCTGCACCACCATGTTCACCTCGATCCTGTGGTACCTCTCCACAGTCTAGACTAGATGCTACTCCCCTGGATGCACGACCTACACTGACTCCGCCACGGCCTGCCAGAACACCACCCGACCCAACACCATCACGACATTTTCATACCCGACTGGCGCCACTTCGATATGTTTCACCGAGTAGAGCACATCCTTCCCCTCTGCGGGAAAATTCAATATTGTGTTCGAGGAGAGTTTATATCTGGGTCGCGGTACGTGTTCCAGTTGTATCGTGAATGAGCCCCGCACTAACTAGCGTTAGGATGGGGAACGCCCAATCTTGTTTGCGGCCGCCCTACGATCGCTGCCTTCTTTCACCCTAAACGAACTCGGAGAGGAGTTGGCCCACCTTAATCCCTCTGGACTACCGGTGGAGGTTTATGATGTAGCCTTTAGAGAATGGATCATCATCCCTGATCATTCGTTGCCGATAAAACTACTCGCCGGTCAGGAGGAGGTCTTGTTATCTCTGCGGCCGAATTGGTTGAAGCAGTTTCACTCCAAACCAGGTTTTCGGGAACTATGCCTGCGTCTCCCACATCGCGGTGGTATGCCAGAGTGGACGACTTTGAAAAACTTCGTTTCTCCTCCAAGGGAGAGGCTGTCTCGGGGCTCCAGCACAACTCCTCTATTCCTCCTTCCAAAGGTTCCAACTAATTTGGGCGGGGATGGCCACTACTCTCCGCCACTACCGGCGTCACCTCGGCCAAGTCCAGTTCCCCTACCCCCACTTACTATACACCCTCATACATCCAGGCCATCATCTCCTTCGACTGTTGTCCGAGAGAAGACCCGACGGTTCCCTTCGGGTTTTCTCGCCCGTGATGTACTTTCAAAGGTTTCACAATATCTCATCGAACGTGAAGGCAATCACGGAAAATTCTTGGAGATATTGAGGCGGATTTGTCACCCCCATCCAGTTTGCAAGTCAACGGCAGCAAGCTTGGCGAAGGCCTACAGATATAACCACACACATTTCGTGTCCCTCGATCGCAACCTCCAACTGACTATAACATGGTCCGAATTGGATCGGCTTGCTAGAGCGGCCAACACTCCGCCAGCTACAGTATTTGTTTCGTTCATCGATCCAACACGCTTACCTGTGTCTACGAGCCACACAGCTCCTGTTGTCTCCACGCCACCTACCGGCATCATTAATCTGTCGTCTGGGGTTCCTGACACCCCCGTCGATCCAACACCCAAGACTTAGCCACTACCACTGGCCCGACGATGTCCACCACCGTGGCCCGTGTCAACGAAGGCCAGATGGAATAGAGGGAACAACCATCATAGATTTTCCACTTCCCATGCACGCTGATAGGGTTAAATTTGAGTATGCTGGGCGAGAAGAGGGAGAACAAGGAGGAAGTGGAAAGAGCAAGCGGGGTACGCTATGCGTTAGATAACGGTACACCGTGATGATTACAAAGCCTAGAACGCAACTTTTACCACTGGGTATATTCCGAGTTTTGAAGTTGAGTGATTGGTTGCGATTCGATTTATACATCTCTTGGTGCGACACCTCTAAACCCAGCGCAGAAAATAACACGTAAAAATCGCAAAAGCAGGGAAGGGACTTGGTTGTTTCGTTGTTCCTCCTTTGCACGCTCACCCAACCCCCCCTGCCGAGTTCCGTTGCTGGTCCTCATACTTTCGCCGTTCCAACACAACCATCGGTACTGTGCTGTGTACTACACCGGCTGTACCTCAAGTCGATATTGGACCTCGTTGGCGCGTTGGCGCAAGCGGTAGTCGACCCGGAATTCAATTGTTAGAAAACGGGAAAACCCTCCCCCTCGGCTGTGACCCCCCGTCATGAAACTCAATGGGTGCCAAGTGTCTATCATGTGTGATGGCGCCGCCATGCGTGAGTACATGCCAGCTGTAAGCAAGGATGACGAGATTTCCTGCTGGATTGCGAGCCGGCCTGGGAAGGTGAGTACAATGTTGCACAGTGGCAAATCTGATGGGGATTGCCGTAAATCAGGAGTTCTGGATCAAATACAGTCGCAGCCTGGACTGTGGTCCACAAAACACAGATATAACAGCGTGTGTGTACTTAGATGGCCGACGCGACGATACGATGGCCTGGGCCCCATTTGAACCTTCACCTGGGGACAAGAAGGTGCACGGGGAAATTCGGGGCTCAAGACTGGGAGGAAAAGTCTATTATTTTGTATTTTCGAACCCCGAAATCATTGGTGTGTCCCAGAAGGTTTGGGTTACAGCGTTTTGTAGCTGACTATCATGCCATCCAGAGGGGGCAACCCCAAGTTCCGTAGATCTGAATTCCATCGGAGAGATTCGTGTGAAGTTAGCATTTGCGCCCGCGACTGGGCGCGGCGACACCGACACAGAGGACGAGGAACCCTTCACGGAGGACGATGAAAGTGTCATGGAGGATGATGAATGCGTCATGGAGGATGATAAAGCTGCCACAGAGGACGATGAATCTGACACGAAGGGTGAGGAAGCCATCGTGGATTCCAGCTTGATCAGGGTGAATGAGGAGGACAAGAAGCTAGGAGTTCACTGTGTAATGTGGGTGTTGAGCAACATATTTTCGTGCAACATTAATCTCGTTAAACAGGCTGAAAAAGTCATCAGAGGTGTATAAGGCCCACAAGACATTCTATTGCAGCGAGTTGAGGGGGGAGGACCTGAGTTTCGTGTTTCTATGTCGCTCAGAGGAGTTGTTACGTGCTGAAGGCATCATGGGCAAGCGTCGCCGCCAGAGGGGTGAACCGGAACTGGTGGAGATCTTGGAGGTGTCGCCCTCGCCAAAACCGGAGCCTGTGGATGAAATAGTTCCTCCCGACGAGGTTCCAGCGGACAGAGAAGAGGTGATATCCATCGCTAGTTCCACACCTCGGTCTAGGTGTTCAACACAATTGAGCTACGCCGACGAGGAACAAGCAGTTCAGGATACCGGAGAGACGATGCATCCCACCTCACAACCAATACACCGAGAAAAACGACAGTCTACTCCACCTGATTTCATCACCCTCGAACGGCCGCCGAAAATCCCTAGGCTTTCAGGAAACTCTACATTCGCCATCAATGGCGGAACCTGTGAGTCGGTGCCCATCGGATTACGCTCCAGCCGCCAGGCTCCCGCAGAGGGTGGTCCAAGGTCCAACGTGAAGGTGGAAGGCGACCTAGTGGTTAAGGTGAAGGTAGAAGGCGACCTAGTGGTCGAGGTGAAGAAAGAAGATGACTGTCCATGGCCGGAGGTAAAAAAAGAGGCAGGAGAGATCAAGGTGAAGATAGAGGAATGCCCTCCAGGACCAAAGGTGAAGGAAGAGGTCAAGGTCGAGGAGCTCAAAGATCTCAAGGTGTGTGCCGGCCTTAACCTAATACCGTTTTCTCCGTTAATCTGTGCCTAGGCAGAAGAGAAGGAGCTGGAGGTCCAAATGGCTGAGCTCGGAAGGAAGAGAGATAACGTTCGGGACAGAATGGCCACTTTCCGAGCCCCAGGAATTGGAAGTAGGACTAGATCTCCTAGGCCCAAGGCCAAGGCAGAGAGGGAATCAACGAGGCTACCGTTGACTCCCGAAGTCATCGACCTTTCGGATTAGCTAGTTGCGCTCACACTTGACCACATAGAATTACAACTCTCTGTTCCTATACTGGATATGAACACGCACTCAAAGTCTTCTCATGCTTTGGTTTTTCCGACCGCCGCCTGGGCAGCGTTCACTCCCATCCATGCCTTTTCTACCAAACTCAGCAACTTCTGCATGTCCGAACTCCAATCATTCATCACGTCCTCCGCGCTCCTTGCCTGCCTGAAGTTTATGATCCCAGCGGGTCGGTCTATTCGTGCCCAGACAGTGCCGGACACGACCAGTCGTGAGAGAACTTCTTCGGCTTGCTGAGTGGTAAGATCAAGGAGGGAGGTAAGACGGGGCAAGGTGATTCGAGTATAGTATTCAGCGATGACTCGAATGTTCTGTGGAAGCAGAACGAACGAATGTGAGGGACATCTTGACGGAGGGTGAAATGAATAACGTACGTGTTCGATCACGCGAGTGTGAAGATCTTCCCAAACTTTCTCGCTGTTGAAGATTGTCGTCGGCTGGAGATGCGGCCCATACAATGACTCAATACCGGGCCACCGCATCAGTTCTTTGGTGACGAAGCATTTCGCCAGGTTACTAGAAACGTGATACGTCGGTCAGGTCAAACGCCGTTGAAAGGAAACAGCGCACTAGTGAAGTTCCAATTTTATCAGAGCCGGATCGTTGAACAGCCGATGGAGCATATCCGACTGCTCGTTGTCGTGTGGAGCAAGGACGACGTAGTAAAGTATATGTTCTAAAGCCTGGGAACCGCAAATTAGCGACACCGAGGTCAGCTGTGAACCTGAAACATACCACCCGTCCCTTGCCGCTCTCGTCCTCCTTCACGGAGGGAGTTTCCCAAATCTTATGGTAATATTTGGCCACGTCGAGATATGCACTCGAGTGCAGAGCGTGTTGGATCAACATATCGTAGTACTGGAGTTTCAATTCCTAGACGCCGTTTAAGGACTCGGCGGTTTCACAACGCGGGAGGGAACATACTTTGTTTTCGGGAACCTTCAGGAAATCTTCGTTTATCTTCCTGCTTCCCGCCCTAACCTTTGTCCACTCCGGATCGCCATCAGCCAACGAATCTTTCCCGTCCTTAGCGGCGGACTCGTCCTTCATCTTAGCCACGGCGATCAACAGTCGCATCTGCTCGAGAATGAACTCTGTCTTCTCTTTCCGTTCCATCGAGGAGTACGTTTCTACTTGCAGATCTGAAAGGAGATCTGAGGCGGTCTGTAGAGATTCCTTCGGAGTTTTGGCATTGGGCGAATCGGCAAGTTGTTCGTGGTATTTCGAGAGGAGGAGCGTTACGCGTGCTCGGGGGGTTTCTAAGAAGATCTGAGCGTGTAGACAGTCAGACTCATTGCAATATAACAAAAGCACACGCCAGCGTACCTTGCCTTCGGTAACAGCTCGCAGTGTTTCCACGAGCTCTAACCACTTCTCAATGCCATCCCGTTTTTTGATCTCGTCCAGCCACTCGATCGAGAGTTCGACAATCGCTTGTACAGCGCCTTTCAGCTGGCCATGCTTCTTGCTTAGGGTGTTAATACTCGAATTGAGTGATGCGTAGTCTCGAGCATCGTAAGTCAATTGACAGATGGTCTTGACTAGCCTTGTAGTGGAGGACAAGTCCGAAGCCTACTCCGCCGGGGATGAGGGTTGGAATTTAGCGAGAGCCAACACCCGAGAAAATGGACGCATACATTTCGCGTTTGTTTCTCCAGTGCAAACAGTTTGTCCAGACTTTCCTGAAGTTTTCCTGACTACATGAACGATGGTCAAGTCGGTGAGGCCGATCTTTGATCAGTGGGCAAATCCGAGGCTCAACGATCCTGCACAAACTCACTCGTGCGATAGACTCTGCCTCAGGAATCAGTTGGTCGACCTCCTTTGTAAAGTCCTTTTCTTGTTTCTTTACGTCTGCCATAGCTAGGACGGGGGGAGGGAGCGGGGGAAAGCTGAGTTGACTTTAGTTGAGGGATGAGATTACGCGTCGCGGATTTCCCACATGGCTAGTGATCGACTTGACCTCCATCTTCAAAAATTCGACCGAATATCCGCTGCATCTCACCTATGACCGGCTCGCTCTCGCTGGGACTCAGATGCCTGAAAGGTACTGGGATATTTGTTGTGTATGAGGCTACACTGCTGCAGTGACATAGGGCCGGTCGTATCCTTGAACGGTCCGCAACTGCCATGTTCTTCTCGAGACTCTGGTTCATGAACGGAACCTCGTGACCATGTTCATCTTTCCGGGGAATATAAGGTTGGTTGTGGACCTCGTCCCCCTCTGGGTAACCCTACGATGCACCGTCATCTGCTACCACCCTTATTCGCGTTAACGGTCTCCAATTCTATTTCACTCTTTTGCTTCACCATCGCTATCATCTCTTTCACCTCCCAGTTTATCCTCGGTTTCCATCTCACCAACATATGTAACACAATCTGTTTAACCTTTCTCACAATTTCTATCGTCATTCGCACGTTAAGAACCAGCCCCGCTACCAGTGCCCCCGATGCATTGGAAACACACGCTCCATCCCCGCCGACTTGTACCCCTTCCTTACCCCCCACCCCTCGCGAACACCGGCCACATCCCGATGCACAAGGTACGAGCCCATACGGTGATGGGTTTGGACGTGGAACTCACCTGCGAGTTTTTAGACTCACACTCATTCCTCGATCTCTCGTCCGAGGAATCCTTCCAAGGTAGCGTTTCTCAACAGTACGCGTATCACAGCCGCCACCTTACCGTACCATTTAGATTCCGGCTTAGGTCTCTCGATTTCCTCCCTACGGGGTGAGCCTTACGAAGATGAAGTTATCCCACCGAAGGTCCTTGACACCAGTCCAGACCCCGGGCGCGCAGCTATTAGCGGGGAACCAACATCGCCTTTCCGAGACCAACCATCGCCCCCATTGTCAGAATCAAGTGAGTCTTGAGGCACCCGTCCGTTTTCTCGACACTAAGGAACACTTGTAGGCTTCCAGCTTTTCGTCCCGGACACACCTAGAACGGATCATGGCGAAGATGAAGACTACATCACCCTCGGAGTAATGAGATCACAACGGAAGACTATCCCAAGGTGCCAGGCCGAAGTACACGAAGATCTTATCAGTAAGTCTGTATGTTGCTTATCATCGAAACTACTTGGCACCGAGACACATTAGTGAACCTTATCGATCGCCTCGCAAAACTAAGCTTGGAGTCCACTCCGTCCCGTGAGTCTCGTTTCCGTTGATAGCTGTTCTCGCGCCTGACCGACTTGTGCCCACAGAGCCCGTAAAGGGAACCAAGAAATCACAACCTAGCGCTAAGGGAAACAGAGTATCAACTCCAGCCCGCAATGCGACTAGGCATCCACTCGGCCCCATCCCCAAACTCGCAAACTGCTGTGAGCTTGCGAGTGGCAACTTCACCCCTGACTCTTGGGAGAACCACGACTTCTGCTATGCCTGTTCGACATTCCATCGATTTGTCCGGCCGATGGACGAGGATTCCTTCTTTCGATCAACACGGTTGGCGGTCGATAATCTTACGCACTTCCGGTCCAGTCGCTACCTTCTTCCCAACCAGCCCTCCGGTTACAGTACTCTCGGTCGTGTTTTCAAGCCATTCAGATCTCATGCAGAACGGTATTTCCAATCAAGACTTCACGACGACGTCATCGTCTACGAATCCGCTTTCGGCGTTGTGGATTTTAGTACTGAAGAGGACGCCCTCGGGGCATTCCGCGCATTACAGGGTAGAAGGGTTCGAGGAGAGAGAGCGCACTGGAGGCTCGAGTTCCTAGATCCGGAGGACGTGACTTTCGGTGACAGGTTGCCCATCATTCACTCAAAGCCACCATTGGAATTAATGCGTAGGCTGGATGAGGTTGTCGATGAACAGGAACGAATTGCCGACAGGCTACGTTCTCCTTCTCCCCCTGCTTCGGTGCGGGCTTTCGAAACCCTCGCGAAGAAAAGGAAGCGTCGGGCCGAGCGCTCGGAACTTTGTCGGCCACTTGACGAGAGAAGGGGAGGGGTAGGCGCGGCCCTCCTGTCTGCTGCGAAATCGAATGCCAAGCTAACTCAGGCTTAACTATCTCGGCCGTGCCACTGTCACGCTACACGCAGGAGTCTCGTTGTTTCGTATGTCTTGTTCACTCCACCCCATCATTTTTGCCCGTTTCCCGCGGGACATTCAGGAAACCTCCTATCCTCCCATCTTTCCCGTCCTCATCTAGTTTGTAACTTCGCAATTGGTGGTCAGGCCGTACTACCGAATGATAGGCGACATCGACAGACAAAAACGAACCGCTATAACCGCATAGTTAGTTGCTGGAGTTTTGACATAGGACAAACCACCAGCCCGTGTACCAGCCGCAGGCTATATGTGCGAACACGATGAAGCTGAACTGCAGGCGAGTGACCGTGGACGTCACACGCTCAACAAGGGGATGCCATGATGATGCTGATGCCATTATTGCGGGAGTTGTTACGAACTCGAAGTTCGTTAAACGTTCCAATCTCACTGATCCCCCCGTACACGAAGACCTAATGATTGTAGCCACGACTGGATTCACATCGCTATATATATACCATAGGGGGACCCAGGGCAGGATAGAATGGGCAGAATAATGTTCCTTAGACCGGCGAAAGGATCCCCGTGGTCTGACGATCACCAACGATTCGGAAAACAAATCGTCAGAACTCTTTTGTGCATTTTCCGCCGCCACAGCCTCCTTTGATACCCGCACTGCATACACCCTCAAACGGTCCCAAACGTCTGCATATAAAACCAGCTGAAAGTCCCGCACTTTGTTTGAAAGTGTCTACGACGGCGCTTGGCTTCCTCTTTCACCCTGCTTGGTAATAGCCCAGATGAATCAAAACCAAAGTTCTAGTCCCGATAGCCGATGATGACCTCGGAGGATGTGGGGATAGTGATGGTCGAAACTACATATGCGAGGAACTCTGGTCGTATGCGACCGAAGGATAATGCTGTGACTTCGAGTGTCTAAATGGTCCTGCTCCCTGATAGGTCAAAGTCCCGACGGGAGGTTCTTGCTGTGAGATCGTTGGTTACAGTTCGCATACCTCTCCGCTGCTGTTACTCACCACGAGGGTCGGTCGGGTACAACCGTAGTACTTCCATTGTTTCCGCACAAGCATCCAATAGGTACCGCTTCCACCTCAAAGAGATCCATAGAACGAAATCCGATTACCCCTAACAGGTGAACCATGTCCTTCGCGAGTTCCATTCCCCTGGAATGCACCATTGCCAGCCGTCCTCGCAGCGGAGGGGAAAAAGGTGGGATCAGTGCCCGAGTATCTACTGGTTCCGCTTGAGGTCTTCTAATTGCCGAAACAGTCCGGTGAGGTATATGATCTGCCGATGGGGCCCTTTGGGTTCCCTCAGGGCAAGAGATTGAACCCTTGGAAAGATGTGACCGAAGTATTATTGAAGCCATGGCACGAACCTGGGGATATCCAAGCACTCTATCCCAAGTTCCAGGATCTTGGTCAATGCAGAAAGCTTCCATAGGGTAAAGTACTGGAACGTTCTTGGGGAAACACCATCGCTATACATGGCATCGCTGAGGATGTGAAATTTTTGACCAACGGAAGCAGGCCGAGCATGTCCATGTACCGGATGTATTGGGCCATTGGGATTTTCGACGTCGTTGGTGCTCGGTGCTAACGATGAGGCTGTGATGGAGATGAGGGACGGCGGCGATATACCACGAGTAGCAGGTCAGGGAACATGCACGGAGACTGCGTTTGTCATAGATGAGGTGGGCGATGATCATTTCGACGAGGTCCTGGGGAAGCTTGGCGGCAGGGGACGAGCGTGTTGTAGGAGTCTCCGAAGGAGCATCAATCACCCCAAAGCATCATCTGGATTATGGCCAGATTTCGGTGTCAGGTTCGCTTGACGAACAACTCGATCATGTCACTGTGGTTAGCACTTGGTCAACAGAGCACTGAGGATGTAGGGGTCTTTGTCAATGGCATGGTGGCTGGCGTTTCACATTTGGCGAATTTCGCACACACCGCCGCCGCAACTCGAGGCACAGGATCGGATCGACCTGGCTCTTCCCACCTCCCCACACAATGACCTTTCCCCATTCCCTCTTCAAACTTGAATCTGCACCGGTGACCCTTCCTATTGTTCCCATCCTCACCACCGCTTTCCAGGGAGGAACATAGTGAAATGTTTGAACCCTTCTTTCGCTCCTCCGTCTTTTGCTCGCACCTGTACGCCGGCCACTCACCAGCTGACACCCCACGATCGACCTCCATTGGAGAAATGGCCTGGTATGCGCTTCTCTTCTCGTTACCTCAGAATTTTCCCTGACCCGTTTCATGGTACTCTCGAAGGCATCCCTTTTTCCTCCATGCCGGTTATATCAGTAATGCTGGTCGCCGCGACTGTTTCGAGAGGTCTCCCGCCTGCGGCAACCCGCTCTTGTGAAAGAGCATACAACCACCAAACCCCCTCAATATCCGTCTCCAATCCAGCTGTTCCTATTCCGCACGAATCCCACATGATGCAACTTCTTCCGACCTGCGAGGTTTCTTTGGAGTGAGCTGCGTAACCGACTCGCATTACCTTAAGGGACGAGCGGGGGACCGAGCGGGCTGACTCAGGGACAATCACGGGCGACTTCACGAAGGGCCCTGCCAGACATTAGTATCCAAGATCACATCCCTCTCATGGTATAGTTCCAACTCTTTGGCAATCGACAAACGCCACGGTTTCAAACTAGACGGAGAGAACAAGATTAATGTACTCTCGACAAATGATCTCGTTTTGCCTTCCCCAGATGAAGACGGTCGCCTCGCCGTCACCCTAACGATGCGAGCTTATTTCATATCCTCTCCGTCCAGTGTATCGTGTATGCCTGTAATAAACTAATCTCGATGCGTAACTTGGCTTCGGGGAGTTGCCTGGTAATGCATGTATTCGCGTGCATTGTGAATCGACTTGGCATCAGGGCTTCGGTACCCCGGATCGTCATCATCACCTTGACTCTGGACCACCTTGAACTTCAAACATGGATCGCATTATCGGGCACGATTCCACGGGTATTCTGAAAGTCGCAATAGCAAGACTCAATGAAGCGAAAGATAGGATGTAATCACCAAACAGTTTGCATAGTCGTTTGCAATCAAAGCTGACCCAGTTCGCATCTTTACCACACTTAGCTGCGATGGCCATGTTTTCTCTCTCTCAGAAGTTCGTTACATATTGCACGTCTGCATCAGCAAGCGTGTTTGTTTGACCCTTTATTCTAGGTCAAGTCACTCGAGCAAGACGCGCTCAAGGTAGCAACGGTTTTCCGCCGACAAACCAACGCCGAATCCTCTCCCATATACCGCCTCCCGCCCGAGTCACTCTCAATGGTGGCTTCCTACCTTGACGTCAACGATCTCTTCACCGCTGCCCACGTTTCCTACTATTGGCGCGCGGTGCTCCTCTCGTTTCCGTGCCTATGGTCGAACATCCAGGATGGGAATGACGAGGAGATATTGACAAAGCTTCGATGGTCGAAATCTGCACGTCTGCACGTCTACATCCGATATGATTGTCCCCCCGAAGAGGTCATGAATTCACTGTGCAACAATTCCGCACGAATTGTCTCGTTGGAGTCAAAGGACTGCACTGTTCTAAAGAAGTTGTTCTCACAGCCGATGGCCTCCCTCAAGGTGCTATCAGTCGGTCTGGACAGATTGGACTTCCAGAATCTAGCAGACGACCCGGCGAAGTTGGTTCCTTCTTTGCGGATACTGAATGTTTTCGGTAACATCGGGGGCTTCGGATTTTGTGTTCCCCATCTCACGCACTTCAAATTCCACGCCGGGTACCGCCCAAAGGTAGATGGTGAAATGCTCCTTTCGGTTCTTGGGGTGTTTCGGCGATGCCCAATGTTGGAGGTTGTGGACGTCGGATGGCGGGAAGAGCGGTATAATCCCCAGGCACATACCTTCACGGCAGAGGATATCATCTCCCTCCCTCACCTTCGCTATCTCGCCCAAAAACAATACGTCCTGACCGATCAGCCTTGGCTACCTGATCTCATCCACCTCCCACAGTCGTGTTCAGTATTCCTGAAGAAGCCAGCGACCTTCCACGACTCCAAAGACAATGGCCTGATCGCGCTTCCCTTCCTCTCCAATAAATCTCCCTACCTCTCCGACATCAGACGTGTGAAGCTCGGAAGGGTATACGACCGCGCCCAGGACATAATTGAAACCGTTATTGAAATCGTCAATGGCCAGGGGATCTTTCTCTCCTTCCGAAGAGTCACACTCCTGAGAGGTTTTTACTCCACACTTTCCAATCCGTGGGCGGTCATGGGCGAGGAGTCAAACCCAGAAAATTTACGTGCTCTAAGAGGTGTCAATACCGGTTCACCTTTGGTATTGTGCCTCGACGACTATCGATTACCGCGCGGGGAAGGTCAGGCGGCGGCCTGTTTCGCACAGGCATTATATGACCTGGAGAACGTCACCACTTTAATCCTTCACGGCTCTGCCGTCGAACCGTGTCTCGTCCCCCTCGAGCCGGATAATCTGGAGAAACTCCAATGGGTTCCGACCGTCCACACACTGGTGATTTACTCCCCTTCCCAACTCGACCACACCAGGTCGGATATATTGCAGTCTCTCCTCAGAGTCTCGAAGAAGCGGAAAATAGCAGGAGCCCCATTCCGATCCGTCACTTTGGCGATCCCATCGACGACTTTGGTGGTGTCGCCCGGCGATTTGGCAACGTTGAATGAGTATATTGAGCGGTTCGAGTTCTTGGCCGGCGATGATGCGTTGGATTGGGACGTCGATAAGTATTTCAGACCTGATCACGACTCACTACAGACTCTCCGACGAGACCAATCTTCGTTTGACGCAGACTTTATATCACTCTCACTTATCCCTAAATCCTGACCACTAGGTAGTGGATACGTGGACATTGTTACATATCAATGATCACCGCGCGTCCTCGATTTTGTAAGATATATAGCGTTAGCGTAGTTTGTTCGCATCCAAGCTATCACTCTTCTGTACGTGGCATGAGACCACGCATTCCAAACGGGTTGAGCGGGACTTCCGCTGTTGCATTAAAACTCATGGGCGGTGCGAAGAGAATGGAGAGCTTCGGATTCAGCCGCCGGTTGAGCCCAACCACGCTCGCTCACAACCGTTCTGTCCCCATTTAGTGGACTAGCGGCGTTGCGTGGTCCAAAAGCTTTTCGACCGTACCCACCGAAACCCAACCCCACCATGAGCCGGCAACAAGCGAAGCGAACACGAAAATAATGAACAGCAGATAGGATTCACAATCATATTAAACCCTTCATAGACACGAATACACGTACACACTCAACACGAGCGTGTTTCGCATCCGCGTACACGTTTCACATTCACGTTGCATCCAGCTGATTCCAAGATAATCATCATTAAGATGGGGCTCATCGAGGGTCTTGGCTTCGACTGACTTCACAAGTATTTCTTATTGTTGTATAAATAAGTTCGAGAAGTCCCCGGGCGGTGGAGAACGACTTCCCCCCTCCGTATCGCCCGCTTGCCCGATGGACCCCCCCACCGATGAATGGACCAAGGCCAGAACAGTCACGTACGACCTCATTCCCTCTCTATGTCCCAGACTTACACTGAGATCCGGTGCTTTGTCTGCCGGGTTTTTCAATGTAGTACGTTGGCAAAGGCATGTCTCGATTTCACTTCCTATACTATGAGGGAGGCGCGATCGAATTCCAACCAACGATGTTAGTGTTATTCGATTGTGGCGTCGACGTTGCTCTTCTATGACTACCTGCTCACCCTGCAAGATGAGGTGAGTGAACTCCTGGTAATGACTCTCGGTTACGCCCTAAACCTGGTGTAGGTCCAATATATGTGGGGACAGAAGAAATCGTGGGGTGAGTCCGGCGCATTTCGTTCCCAACCCGCCGAAACTTTCCTGATGACTGGTTCAGTCTTCTATCTGTTTCTTATCGTAGGTTCAGCGAGCGGAAGAGATGGAACATCATATCCTCATTCGAGTACAGAACCGTTATTTTCCCATGATATACGGGGTTTGGGCTATTGTTGGTATGTCTCCTGGCCTATCACGAGTAGTTCCCCACTGTTAACCAGCCTCCTGCGGTAGTGGCTAATGATTTTTTTAAAGTATTCGAGGTGCGTGCTACTAAAAATGTTCCGTGTATCTGTATTTATCACGTCAAATAGACGTGAGACCAACATTCTGAGCCCCATATCGCCGGCTAAATATTTCCCAGTTTACGCCGATCCATCATCATCCAATCTGTCTTCATCATCTTGTCTACCCTGGTAGCCCAGGTTTTCATGATAGTTCGGTGAGCCCGACACTGCTTGACGTTTCCGAATACCATGTGGACTTGGTGCAGAACGTTCGCTTTGGCGAGAGGAAACCGCAAAGTTCTGGCCATGTTCATATTATTGGCTGCTGTTCAGTTTTCTGAGGGGGTGATTTTTATGGCTTTGCCCAAGGAGAAGGCCCTCAGTAGGGGAATCCCCCGTCGCGAGTATCATTCCCGAGGGCTGACTTGTCACCCCCGTACAGTGCTTGTTCACGATTCAGACACTTGGAATTACAGGGTATCTTACGCTTACCTCTCCTTGGGCTTTGGTAAGGATACCCCCCCCCCCTGAGCTTGTTGGGCGTTTCTAAACACTCCTACCTCAGACGTCATATCATTCCTGACTGTGACAGGGGTTTCTTACTCGACGTGTGGACCGAGGTCGAACTGGTCGACGCTTCTGAGAACTCTGGTCGATGATTCGGCTCTATACTTTTTGGTGATCCTCGTATCGCACTCCCTGATGGTCGTTAACTTGTACTTCTGGATCCCCTCCACGTGAGTCCATCATGGGTGTTTCACCCCCCCAGAATGCGTACTGATACTCACGTTCGCGGTATCTCGACTTAGCAACATGTACGTGTTCAGGCTTTTGTAGCCCACAATGTCTCGTGCATACCTCCATTTTTTCAGGTTCGCGCAGATGATGATCTCGCGACTTGTACTAAACCTGCGGATGGTGAGCGACCGAGGAACGAACGTTTCGGAACGGGTGTCACGTCCTACTATCATGTTCGCACCGAACCCCGAACTACCGGCTCGCACACAGACTCAAGTCTCCATAAGTGAGATGGCTTTTTCATTCGATGTTCGGTACAGTACACATCAAAGTTCGACACTTCACTGCCACTGACCCATCTTTAGCGATTCGATTATCTCCTCTCCTCCACCTACTGGGGATTCACCGCGCGTTGATTGATGGGCGAAGTGAGGGTAGATTGAAGGGGAGGTATTACGCCGTCATATTGGGATGAAAGCTTTCCCCATACAACTAAAATATAGAATTGATGTCAAAGTCAGGCAAGGCTGGTACTGACATGTATCTCTTTTGTAATTTTTATTCTCTCGGTGTCCGAATATAACGGGTTCGTGTATTATATTTGCTGGAAGGCCCCACCTAGGTTGACCCTGAAGCCTTTTTTTTTGAACCCCCAGTCGAACGTGGGTGATCAACGTTCAACCTGTAGGCTAAGATCCAGCCTGAGATTTAGAGGCGTGAAGGAAGTGATCAACAGATCTCACGCGTCTTCAAATTTCAAATGTTGCGGTCGCGAATTCGATCCTGTCGCGCCAAACCAGCCGGTTTACACGAGGCGCGCAATGGCGAGTCAGCCGCCCACGTACTTATCGGGGTTCGGTTTCTTCCTCCCAACCTACACGTCGCCTCACTTCCTCCCAACCACCTTGCGTTCCGACCATGTCAAACAAATCCCAACAACCCAAGGAGCGAGAGGGTGTTATCTCGGCCTTGAATGTGGCCATCGAAGGAATGAATCTCGCAAAGGAAATCTCAAGCATCACGCCCGCAAAGGCCGTTTTTAGTTCCGTCAACGTTGTCCTTACAATGATCAAAGTGGGTTTCCTTCTGCAGAGCTTTTGTTGGCAGATTGCAGACTGAAATGTGACTAGGACACGATGATCAACCAAGTGGATTACGTCGAACTTGGATTGGCCTGCGCCGATGTCTGCAAAGTCCTCGACCGGGGATTGGAAGGGAGAAGTTTAGACGACCTTAACAACTCCGTGCTGGAGGCAATCAGCCAATTGAAAACGTGCGTTACACCCAACAACGCACACTTTGAGCAATTCATTCACGATCCACTCGGCTTCGTCTCAGAGCTGTGGCGGAGATCCGGGCGAGAATCATCAAGCAGGGCAAACGAAATGTGGTTTCTCGGCATCTCCACGCAAAGTACGACAAGGAGAAGATTGCCGCCTGGAGGTTGGACCTCGTCAGGATCCTTCACGTCTTCAACGTACGTTCCATCCTTTTCGTGTGGCGACTGCCGACTCTGCACTCCAGACCGAACTTGCGATCAATATACATACAACTGTTTCCGACACTCGTGTCATGGTCTCCGACATTCATCGTACCATGGTGAGAGGTCAGGAGACAAGCGGTGGTAAAGATACATCGGTGAGTGACACCCGTACTCCAGTCGTCACATAACGATGACTCACCGTGGTCCATAGACTGGAACCTGGTTAGCAATATAAACTGGCAATTGGTCCACCATCTCACATCCGAATGTAGCACACTTGGAGAATCCCCACCTCCACCCCCAAGGACGTTCTTTGGACGCGACGAGTTGATCGAGAAGACGGTCGATCTCGCCGAGGGACTCGACCCAATCGCTCTACTCGGTGCTGGCGGAATCGGCAAGACCTCCATCGCCCTGGCCGTTCTACACCACGATCGGATCAAGCAGCGGTTCGGCGATGACCGTCGTTTCATCCGTTGCGACCAATTCCCTACTTCACGCGTTCACCTCCTTCGACGGCTCTCCATCGTCACCGGCGCAGGTATCGAAAACCCTGAGGAGCTGACTCCCCTGCGAACGTTCCTATCCTCGAGGAAGATGCTGATTGTACTCGACAATGCGGAATCAATTCTCGACCCGCGGGGAACGGATGCGCAGGAGATCTATGCTGTGGTGGAGGAATTGAGTCGGTTCGACAACATCTGCATTTGTATCACGTCCCGGATCTCCACCATTCCGCCAGGCTTCGAGCATCTGGACGTGCCGACATTGTCAATTGAGGCCGCACTCAAAACCTTCTACCGCATCTACAACAGCAACGATCGGTCCAACGTCGTCGACGGGATCCTGGAACAACTGGACTTCCATCCGCTTTCGATCACCTTACTTGCCACAGTTGCGCAAGAAAACAAGTGGAGCACCAGCCGCCTGGCAAGAGAGTGGGAAGAGGGACGGACGAGTGTGCTGCAGACCCAGCATAGCAACAGTCTGGCTGCCGCGATCGAACTTTCGCTCGCTTCTCCCATGTTTCAGGAACTTGGCCCCAGTGCCCGAGAGTTCCTCGGGGTCATCGCCTTCTTCCCGCAAGGTGTCAGTGAGGACAACGCCGACTGGTTCTTTCCCGCCATCTCTAATGCAACCAACCTCCTCGACGGGTTCTGCATCCTCTCTCTCACGCATCGAAGCAACGGATTCGTCACAATGCTCGCACCACTCAGAGACCACCTTCGTCCCGAGGATCCAAAGTCAGCCCCGCTCCTTTGTGCGACGAGGGATCATTACTTTTCCCGGATGTCAGTCGCTATTAACCCAGACAACCCCAGCTTCAGGGAATCGCAATGGATCATATTGGAGGATGTAAACGTCGAACACCTGCTTGATGTCTTCACAACGATTGATGCAACCTCGGATGGTGTCTGGGACGCCTGCGCCGATTTCCTGCGACACCTAAACTGGCACAAACACCGACTCACCATTCTGGGGTCAAAGATTGAAGGGCTCCCAGATGATCATTGCTCCAAGCCCAACTGCTTGTCCCAGCTCTCAGAGTTGTCTTCCGCAGTTGGAGATTATGTAGAGCAGCAAAGACTGCTTACCCACACCTTAAAACTATGGAGAGAGCGGGGGGAAGACAATCAAGTCGCTTTGATATTGGTGTCCCTGTCTGATGCGAATCGGCTACTGGACCTCCCCAAGGAAGGGATAGAACAGGCAAAAGAAGCCCTGGGGATTTATGAACGGCTCGGTGACACATGGGGACAGGTAGATTGTTTGATAGGACTTGCTTATATATTGCATCACGATCAACAGCTCGACGCTGCAGAAGAAGCCGCATCCCGTTCCATCGGTCTCGTTTCAGAGAAAGGCAATCAAACCCTGGTCTGCGGTTCTCATCGCGTTCTCGGCGAGATATATGAATCCAAGGGCGAGACGGAGAAGGCAATTCACCATTTCGAGATAGCTCTGGGAATCGCGTCATCTCTCAATTGGCACAATGGACTGTTTTCGGTTCATTGCTCCCTGGCGTGGCTATTTCTGGGCCAAGGCAGGTTCGACGACGCACATGCTCACGTCAAACAAGCCAAATCGCACACGGACCATTCTGCGTATCAACTGGGTCGCGCGATGGAGCTGCAGGCGCATATTTGGTATCGGCAGCGCAAGTTCGAGGAGGCCAAGTCCGAGGCTCTGTGTGCCATCGACGTCCATGAGAAGCTCGGGGCTGCGAAAGACGTAGAGGTTTGTAAAAAGATCCTCCGGGAGGTCCAAAAAGAACTGAACACCCCATTAAGTTGTAAGTTGCTATGAACGGTGCTATTTCCCGTGGGTATTGACTCTTCATCCTAAGCTCAAGGAACTGGACGATGGTCTCGGTGGTTGCGTTGAGCCCCCGAACAAATTTTCCCGCAAGCCATCGATGTCTCGTTCCTCCGCCTCGTCTTTTGCTCTTTGCGTTCAGATGGGGCCACCGGATCCAAATGGCGGCAGCGACGCTTGCGCCGCAACCGCCACCCACACCCCGTCTCCCGCTGAGTTCGTGACTATCGCCACCCCACCGCCACGCACCTCCCCGCTCCCCGCCGCTGCGCCATTATCCTCTCCCCCATCCACCTCTCCCAATCACCTGTCACTCCAGATTTGTTGTTCCACTACTTATCGCTCATCTGCATGCTGTTTTTTGTCTCCTTGTCTCTTGTATTATATCTGCTGTCCATACGTATATCTCGTAGGTTTGCTGGAACTGGTGTAAGACTCTTTTTTTTTCCCTGAAGAAATCTTTGGTTGGGCCGTTCGCCTTGAGCGTTCCACCAGTGGTGGAATTCAGCCTCGGGCGATCAACGCCACGTGACATGGCTGCCCCTTCCACCGCGAACTCGACCAAGGACGAACAGCGGGTCCCTCATCTCTCCAGGCTAGAGCAAGATGAAGAACCAGGTCCAGACGTTTCAGTACTCAAGGAGATTGGGAGAAAGGCCCTGATCGACTCTCTAAACTCGGTGCGCTTCAGCTGGATTTCTCCGCTGCGGGAAGGCGGACAGGAAGACTGATTTTTCGAAGATTAATGGTGTAAAGACGCTTGTGCTGGATAATTCTATCGCGGGGCCATTAGGTCTGGTCACAGACGTGTCTCTGCTGAAAGTGAGCTCAACCTCTCCCTGGCGTGAGAGAGTGCTGACCTGACGTTCGTTGGAAGCACCATGGTGTAGATAAGATGTTCTGGCTCGAATCCGGTCCTCTGACTTCTACGACAACCAACGTTGTGTATCTTTGTCGCCCTCTCATTCGCAACATCAAGATCGTCGCCGGCAAGTCCCCCATTGCTCCCCTTGACTGTCATCCGCAACTGATAGTCTCTCCGGGCAGACCAGATCAAGAGACACGCGAAGGAGTCCCAGAAACACGCGTACACTCTCATACTTATCCCACGCGTTTCCACTTTGGTCAGTCGGATCCTGGAGGAGGAAGGCGTTCTGGGAGAGGTCAATATCTCTTCGTACAACCTACAATTTATCCCACTCGCTGAGGATGTAGTCTCGTTGGAGAATGACAACGCGTTCAAGGAAATATGGGTGGTGTGTACTCGCCTTTGGCTTGATGGGTTGATTGCTCACAGAACGAGATTAGGACGGCGATGAAACGAGCATATACGACTCTGCACAAGCGCTGGTAACCCTCCAGAAATTGTTTGGGCCTTTCCCTCGAATCCTTGGGAAGGGTAATTTTACCCTTGTCAGTCTTCTAGAGTTCGCGTGCGAAAGTTCTGCTCCTGATCTCGCCTCCACGTTTACCAGCGGCTCTCACAATTACTGGACAAAGAATCCGCTCTCCTACCTACGAACAATGACCCCTCCATTGCCTCTGACAAATTCGACTCCCTGATAATTCTGGACCGGAGGGTCGATATGATCACCCCGCTTCTTACCCAGTTGACTTATGAAGGTCTTGTGGACGAGTTGGTTGGTATCAAGAATTGTGAGCAGTCCTCGCGTTCCCCTTTAGGGCTCCATCGCCGACGAATTTTCCAGCCTATGTAGAACTGCCGCAGTCCGTTCTTGCGCCTCAAACCGGACCGGGCGCACAACCCACCGCCGGGAGCTCGACTTCCCCTACCGCTTCCGGTTCTGCAGCCGGACTAATCCATCGGGATAAGAAGAAGAAACACAATCTCTCAGCCTCTATAGATCCGCTTTTCGATGAGTTGAGGGATCTGAACTTTTCGGCTGTCGGAAAGAAGCTTAACAGGGTCGCTCATCGGCTGGACGAGGA
>Ga0307514_10000906_pt1 | contig 45659 bp, 32 predicted proteins | sample 16_EM_MG_FD_203088 | JGI IMG/M metagenome (GOLD analysis project Ga0307514, IMG submission 203088) | Populus trichocarpa ectomycorrhiza microbial communities from riparian zone in the Pacific Northwest, United States - 16_EM | ecosystem: Host-associated > Plants > Roots > Unclassified | place...
CCCTGGGTGCAGGTGCTGAGCCGGGTGCTGGCGCGCGACGGCACCCAGGCGCCAGCCACGCTGCATGCGATGAACCTGGTGCCGGACCTGCTGGCCGCAGCCTCGCAGCAGCGCCGCGGCCAGCCACTCGCGCCAATGGAACGCCAGCGCCTGCTGGACGCCGCCGAAGACGGCATGGACGCCGCCGGCCTGCCGGGCCACATGGTGAACGGCTACCTGGCCGACCTGGCCGCGGTGCTGAGCGGCGTGGCGGCGACCCACAGCAGCCCGGAGGCGCCCGATTCGCCGACGCTGGTCATCACCCCGGCGATGCTGGCCGCCGCCAAGGGAGAACTGCTGCCGGAGCCCGAGCCACCGCCACCGGGTTTCGATCCGACCAACATGCGTGGCTGGTCCGATACCGCGCGCGAGGAGTGGCACGGCCACGCCGAGCTGGCCACCGTGCCGATGGCCATGGCCGAAGAAGCGGAGGCCGCGCGGCTGGCGCGCGAGGCCTGGCTGCAAGGCCTGAAAGCCGGCCAGCTGTGCCGGCTGATGCTGCAGGGCCGCTGGACCACCGCGCTGCTCACCTGGCGCAGCGACAACGGCCAGTTCTTCATGTTCAAGAGCCGCCACGCCGCCGGCAGCCACACGCTGACCTATCGCGCGCTGGACCGCCTGCGCCGCGAAGGCCTGGCCACGCACATCGAGCCCGGCCAGATGCTGGCGCGGGCGCGGCGGGCGATGGCGAACTGAACGGCGGCGCTCAAGGCCGCCTGGGGGCCTTCAGGCCGACAGGCCGGCCAGCAGCGGCGGGCCCTTCTTTTCCGGCGGCTTGGCGGGGAAGAAGATCACGCGCTTCAGGCGCTTGTCGTCTTCGCCAGCTTCCTGCTTGACGATTTCGCGGGCGTGGAAACGTCCCAGCGTGGCCACGGTGACATCGCCTTCGGCGGTGGCGGAGACGTTCTCGCGGATCAGTGCGAAGGTGGCACGCAGGATCTGCTCGACGCGTTTGTCGGGCACGTCACCCAGGACCTTGGGGTCGCGCAGGCGCAGTTGGGAAACGATTTCAGCGGGTTTCAAAAGGATTCTCCTCGGGCTGCGCGGAAAACAAGGCCGTCCGCGACTCTCGGCCATCAAGTCGTCGCAGCGGTCCCCGCGGTTCGGGCGGTGCGCAGCGCCTCCAGCCGCGCCAGGCGAACGGCCTGGTCCATCGCCAATGCGGCCAAGTGCAGCATCAGCCGCGCACGGTCAATCTGCACCGTGTGGGTCAAGGCGGGCTGTTCGTGCAGCGGCTCGCAGCCGCTGGCCAGCAGCCACTGGTTGACAAGCAGCCGGTCCGCGTGGATCGCGTCCGCATGCGGCGCGGCGCCGGTCAGCAGCGCCTGCAGGAAGGCTTCGGGCGCCGCGTCCTCCTTCAGGCGGCGGCCGATCGAGCGGTTGAACGCAGCGGGGAGCTGGGGCTCGTCGGCCTGGTCGTTGAACAGTGCGCGCAGGTAGAGCTCGTTGTCGTCGGCGGTGATGTTTTCGCGCTGCTCTTCGACGCCCTGGGCATCAATGCGGCAGATCGACAGGAAGTCGGCCACGGCGTTGCGCACGTGATCGAAATTGCGCAGCGTGACCTTGCCTGGAAAGGCCTCGGTGAAGCGCTGGATGTTGGGCTGAAAGCGCACGCCGCGCCGTTCGGCCCAGTGGGCAAACCTGAGCAGCCGGCCCCGGTAGGTCTTGTGACGAATGCCCCATTGCAGGTAGGCCGAGCTTGCCCAGGCATCGTGGCGGCGCACATAGATCACGACATGCCGGTCAACCTGTGCCGGGTCCAGGCGATGCATCGCCTCTATCGCCTTGTCGGGGCGGTCAAAAAGCGATTCGCTGCTCCAGATCAGCGTGTGGATGCGACGCTCGATTGCCAGCGCCACCGTTGCGGCCAGCACGCCGTGCAACTGGTCAGCGCCCTCTGCGTGAGGCAGCGCATGCAGGCGGGCTGTTTCACCGAACTTCTGCCATGCATGACGCTGCACCGGCGCATGTTCCAGCACCAGCCCCAGGTACCAGACACCCTGGGCCTCCAGCGTGTGGCGGGCATCGCGCAGCGTGGCCTGGATCGAACTGGTGCCGGTCTTGCCGCTGCCGGCGTGCAGGATCAATCGAACCGGAGGACGTGCCATCAGATGAGTTTCCGGTTCAGAGCGGCTCGCCGCCACTGCGCAGCCGCTGGTCTTCGGCTTCGAGCGCGTCCAGCCGGCGGGCGTTGGCGATGCACAGCCTGGCGAGCGCACCCAGCAAGCGGCCGTCGTCGATGCGCGGTTGCTTCGGCGTGATCGCGCCGGTCTGCAGGGGCGGCTGGCCTTGTTGCACCAGCAGGGCGTCTATCGCCTGGCGGTCGGCATGGGCGTGGCGCGCCACCTGCTCGATGTCCGCTGCATGGGGGTACAAGCCCTGCAGGAATGCCGTGGGTGACGCCGCCTGTGGCAGCAGCCTGCCAACGGCCTTGTCGAAGACCATGGGCAGGGCATCGCTGTCCTGGCGGTCATTGAAGAGCGCACGAAGGAACAGCTCGGTGTCGTCAGGCGTGTGATTTTCGTGGACACGCTCCAGCGGCAGGTCGGCAAGTCCGGCGAACTCGCAGAAGTCGTCGACGACGTCGCCGGCAGCGTCGAAGTTGCGGACCGTCAGGCGACCCGGGAAGGCATCGTCGTAGCGTGCCAGCGTGGGTGCGAAAAGCGGCTTGCGGTGGGCAACCCATTCGCCGAAGCTGCGCAGGCGGCCGGGGTAGGTCTTGTGCTTCAGGCCCCATTGGATGTACGCCGAGCGGGCCCAGGTCTCGTGGGCCCGAACATAGGCCAGCACCGCCAGGTCCAGGCCTTGTTCGCAAGCACGTTGCAGCGGCCCGAGCACCGCGTCGAAGCGGTCAAAAAAAGATTCGCTGCTCCAGATCATGCTGTGCACGCCGGCCTCGCGGCCGCGCCGAAGCGTGGCTTGCAGCACGCGGTTGAACTGCGCCTCGGCCTCCGCCTGCGGGAGGGCCAGGAACTCATCCTGTCCGCCGAAGCGTTGCCATTCGAACAGCCGCGCGGGCGAGTGTTCGAACATCAGACCCAGGTACAGCACGCCCCGTGCCTGCAGCACTGGGGCATTCGCCTTCAGCGTGGCCTGGATCGAGCTGGTGCCGGTCTTGCCGGCGCCGATGTGGAAGATCAGTTTCATGGAGCGACTCAGGCAGCGGCTGGGGCCGCCAGCGCCAGCAGTTGCACGCCGCTGCCCTTGCCCAGTGCCAGGCTGCGCAGGCAACCGGTGTGCACCAGCAGCAGCTGATGCGGCGCGCAGCGGTAGCTGACGGGTGCCACCACGGGGGGCTCGGCACCGTCGATGCCAAGGGCGTGCGCGCCTTCGGAGACCTCGGCGCTCAGCTCGCCGCCGTACAGTCCGATCACGCCATGTTCTCCGCCCGCCAGGTTGAAGTCGAGCTGCGCAAGGTCACGGGGCATCAGCGAATGCTCCTGCAGTTGCGCCAGGTTGAACTCGCTGCGGAACAGCAGGCACATGATTTCAAGGTACAGGTCGGCGGCCTTGCGCTCCAGCGAGAAGTCGCCAAGTTCGCTGCGCGAGAAGGTCCGTTGGTACACCCCCAGCTGATTCAAGCTGCGCAGCGCCAGGAACTGCTCCTGTGAAAGCCAGCCCTGCCTGGCCATCCATTCGACACGCCGTGCCTCGGTGCTGCTGAACAGGCCTGCCGCCACCTCGCGGCGAGCGGGGCGTTGCGAGGTGCTGCGTGGCAACAGCGCAAAGTCGGAGTTGTCCAGCCGCACGCTGATGTTGGCATGGCGCTTCAGCACCGCCGGGTCGCAGCTGATCGAAAAGCCCAGCAGTCCCTTGCCCATGCCGGCTGCTTCCAGGTCCGGCCTGTGAATGTCGATGTGGCCTGCGCCGATGCACTGGTCCCGCTCGAAGGCCAGCAGGCGATGGCCGGCGACATCGAAGTTGGCACAGTAGACCCAGCCCGAGATCGCGGTCTCGGAGATCTGTTCAATGAATCCCTTCAGCATTTTTTGTGTTCCCTGTCTTGAGTGTGGTGGAAGCCCCATCGGTCGGCCCCAGGCCGGCGGCCACGAGGTAGCGCCTGGCCATCTGCGCGGCGCTGAGCGGGCGGGGGAGCTGCATCTTCTTGCGCGCGCCGGGGCGGCTTGCGCACTTCAGCAGCACCCGCGCCAGGTCCTCCGGATCGTTGGGCTTGAAGTGGTGGCCGCTGGTGCCTTCGATGACTTTTTCGGCCATACCCCCCAGCGCGGGCACGATGACGGGCCGGTCGGCGGCGTAGGCCTCCTGGATCACGACCGGTGAGTTTTCCCACCACTTGCTGGCCATCAGGACGTAGTCGCAGGCCTGCATCAACCGGTGCACGTCCTGGTTGTTGTAGGGGCCGACGTATTCGATGCGCGGGTCTTTCGCCTGGGCGTCTTCGAAGCGCTTCTGGAACTCCTCGGTCACGCCGACCACGTTGCCGTGGATGCGCACGCGGATCGCGGAGGCGCCGGCAACGGTGACCGGCAGCAGGTCCAGGGCATCGAGGATCTGGTCGATGCCCTTGAAGGGGTTGATCTGGCCGAAGTAGCCGAACACGGTCAGGATCGTCCGCGCTGCGGCTTCGCTGCGCTGCCAGGGCAGGCCGGCAGGGCTGCGGTGGGGTGGTGGCCTGTCGGTGGTGGGAGGCGGTGGCACATAGCCGGCCAGGCCGTTCTCTATCACCACCAGTTGCTGCTTCGGGATGCCCCAGGCGATGAAGCGGCTGGCGAGGAAGTGGCTGGGCGAGACCAGTCGCGTCATCTGGCCCATGGCCGCCAGGAAGGACTGCTTGCGCACGTTGAATTCCTCTGCGTCGTGCTCGGGGAAGCAGCCTGCGCAGCGCACCGAACCTGCGGCCTCGCAGAGCTTCTTGTGCGGCCGGGTCACCATCTGGCCGTGGTGGTGGCAAATGGCCAGGAACTCGTGCAGCACCAGCACCGAAGGCACGGGGAAGCGCTCGGCCAGGCGGCGCACGGTGTTGATGCCGATGAACAGGAAGTGGTGGAAGACCATTGCGCTGGGCTGCAGCGTCTGGACCAGTTCGGCCACGGCGCCGAGCTGGCTGGGCTCGGCGAGGTGGAAGTAGTGGTCGTAGCGCGCCGGTTGGTAGGCGATGGTGTGTTCATCCGGCGTCTCGAAACGCAGCTTGGCCAACTGGGCCTCCGGGCACATCGCGACGAACGCGGCCTTCTGGCCCAGCGCCAGCAGGCCCTTGTAGAACGTGTACGCGCTGACCTCGGCGCCGCCTTTGCTGATGGATGGATGGGCGTGCGAGAAGACGACGATCATGGTGCTGCCCGGTGGCCCTCGTCCTGCTGCTGCCAGCGCAGGATCAGCTGCTGGTTGACCCGGTCGTGCAGCGGCATGCTGGTCGGCCGGCTCAGGCGCAGGCAATGCGGCGCGGCTGCAGCACGCGAGCGCACCGGCGGCCGGGGCAGCGCGTTGGTGCGCCAGTAGCCGGGCAGCAGCGTAGGGGCCTGCACGCGGTGCGCCTCGAAGGCGGCGGTGTGCCAGGCAAAGGCCTGGCTTTCGTGGCCGGTCTCGGCCTGGCTGCCCTTGAAGAATTCGATGTCCAGGTAGTCGATCTCACTGCTGGCTTGCTGCAGGTGGCTTTGCACGGCCTCGGTGCCGGCCGGCGTGAGCAGCACGGCGGGGCCGAGGAAGGCAAAGCGCCGCACTGTGCAGGTGGCCAAAAGGTCCGGCAGCAGCGACCAGCTTTCGGCGCCGGCGGCCAGCCGGGCGATGGCCAGCGGCATGCGCGGGTGGCTGCTGGCGCGCAGTTCGCTGAGCCAGCCGGCCCAGGTGCCGGGCGCCATCGTGGCGGGCAGCAGGATGACCAGGCCCAGGTCAGGTGCCGCGATGCGGCGCAGGCAGCTGGCCAGCGCTTCCAGCACCAGCAGCTGGTGCTGCTGCGCCTGCGGCAGCACGCAGACGATGGCCTTGGCCATGGCCTGGCGCTTGACCCAGGTCATCTGCTTGTCCCGGCTCTGGCGCAGCAGCGAGGCAGCCGAGTGCACCAGCTCGTCCAGCCAGGGCATGCATTCGATGCCGGGCAGGATGGCATTGATGCTGGCCAGGTCCAGCTGGTAGTCGGTGCAGCGGATGGTTTCCAGCGTCAGCTCGTGCAGGCAGGTGCTGTGGTCCTCGAAGTCGAAGCGCAGCATCCAGGTGTCGAGGTTGTCGGGCTTGGAGTCGCTGCGCAGCACGCAGCTGAAGCCGGCGGTGGCCGTGCGGTCGGCCATGGTCGGGAAGCTGGCCGCCAGGTCCTTGCGCGGGGTGAAGGCCAGCGTGCCGGGTTCCAGTTCATAGAGGGCCTGGCCGAGCCTGGCCCTCACCATGCTCGGATGGCTCATCGGGTGCAACAGCCAGCCCGAGAGCACGATGCCGAAGTTGGGGATCACCAGGCAGTGGTCGATGCCGATCTTGATGCCCAGGGTGTCGAATCGCTGGGCCACCGGCGTCCAGGGCAGGCAGGCGCGCATCAGCGCCAGCAGCTCGCAGCCGCGCTCGGCCTGCGCCGGGCCGGCGCGGGCGATCAGCGCCTCGGCCTCGCCCAGGGCCTCGGCCAGCCTGGGCTTGCGCAGTGGCTGCACGGCGCACAGCCATTCCTGTGCCTGGCCGGCAAAGGCGATTTGCGCCGGGTGCTGCAGCTGGGCCAGGTCCAGCCCGTCGGCCACATGCAGCACGCCTGCGAAGGCCCAGGCCTCTTCGGGCAGGTCGGGCCGCGGCGCGGCGACCACGGCCAGCGCGGCCGGGCGCTTGTGCCCGTCGCTGAGCACGAGCATCGCGCACAGCGTGGGCTGGCGGGCGCGCATCCAGCCGCCAATCAGCAAATGGGTGTCGGACAGCCGGGCGGCGAACTCGATCACGCCGCTCTGGCGCTGCGGGTCCTGGCGCAGCGGCTGAGCCAGCGAAGCATAGGACTTGCGCGCCAGGCGTCGCAGCTCCGGTGCGAGCGGGCCGGGCTCGCCTTCGATGAAGTCGCTGCGTTCGGTCGAGCTGCGCAGCTGTTGCAGGTCACCGAAGGTCCACTCAAGCGCGGTGGGCAGGTCTTCCTCGCGGTCGTTGCAGCGCACGTGCAGGCTGGCCAGCGGGCTGATGTCGGTCAGCGTGGCAATGCGCAGCAGTTCGTCGGTATCGAAGGCGAACGAGGTGGGCATGTCGCGCTTGCTGCCCAGCCAGATGTCGGACCGTGTGCCCTGCAGCGTGGTCTCGGCCAGCGGCCGGTCGTCGCACCACAGCGTGATCGTCGGCAACTCGCTGCCGCTTTGATGGGCGGCCCAGCCGACCAGGCCGCGCATGAGGTCCAGCGCTTCCACATAGCCGCGGTAGGGCGAGTCATGCGGAGCGTCTTGTGCGTGCTGGGGCGCCCGGCTGCGTGGCGGCCGAGGGCGCATTTCCAGGGCGGCAGCGCTGAGCAGCCCCAGCATCGGGCCGTTCATTGCGCGCGGCCAGCGGGCTGGCGTGCGGGAGCAAACAGCGATGGCAGCGGGGCAGGGGCAGTCTTGAGCATGGGGCGCGAGCCTGAGCGGTTCCAAACACGGTAGGGCGTGCAGGAAGGCTTGCGCCAGCGACGCGGGTCAGGCGGCGTGGGCGGCGGTGTGCGCATCTCCCTGCGGTCGGCCGGGCGCATGGCCCCGGCGCGTCACGCGGCTCTGTCTTGCTACTTCTGCAAGCCGCGATATGCGAAAGATAGGTTTGCGCAGCGTCAATTCCGTGACGGATGTCATGGTCCCCCCACGCTTGTGGGGTGCGCCAGCAACGGTGCCCACCTTCGCCGTGCTCAAAGGGGCGCCTCTTTTTGGTCGCCGCTTCAGTTTGCGTTGGGGGGCGGCTTGCGGTCCATGTGCGCTGGCATCGCGACCAGTTGGCCGTCCAGCTTGCGGCAGGTGCCGGTCAAGGCCTTGCCGTCCTTCAGCGTGAAGCTGACGCTGGCGCCTTCGGCGTGGCCCACGCAGGCCTGCACGGCCTCGGGTGGTGGGCTGGGCGGGCGGCCACGGTCCCCGCCGGGCGGGCCATCCTGCGCCTGGGCGGTGCAGGCGAGGGCCAGGGTTGCAAGGCTCGCGCCCAACGTGCGGGCGGCGGCCGGGAAAATCGGGGGGAAAGTCTTCATGGCTTGTCCAAGCTCAAACAAAGTGAATGGGCCGGATGTTCGACTGCCTGCTTTGCCTTCGCGTTGCCTGACATTGCCGCTTGGTGACGCCCACGCGATGCGAGGCGACAGATCAGGCGCCACACGCGGCGCTGGTTTCAGGCGGGCGTCAGGCGGGATTGCTAACCTTGCCCGGCGCCATCAAGAGCCAAAGCCAACAGGAGACAAATCAGATGCCGTCGTACACCGACTTCTACCGCCGCTCGATCGACGAGCGCGACAGTTTCTGGGCCGAGCAGGCCGCATTGGTCGAATGGCAGCGGCCGTTCGACCAGGTCTGCGATGCGACAGATCCCCGATTCCCGAAGTGGTTTGCCGGCGGGCTGACCAACCTCTGTCACAACGCGGTGGACCGGCACCTGCGCGAGCGGGCCGACCAGGCGGCACTGATCTTTGTCTCCAGCGAAACCGGCGTGGAGAAGACCTGGAGCTTTCGCGAGCTGCATGCCGAGGTGCAGCGCTTCGCGGCCATCCTGAAGGCGCAGGGCGTGGGCCGCGGCGACCGGGTGCTGATCTACATGCCGATGATCGCCGAGGCGGCATTTGCGATGCTGGCCTGCGTGCGCATCGGCGCGATCCATTCGGTGGTCTTCGGCGGTTTTGCCAGCCACGCACTGTCCAGCCGCATCGACGATGCGCAGCCGGTGCTGGTCGTCAGCGCCGATGCCGGCATGCGCGGCGGCAAGGTGGTGGCCTACAAGCCGCTGCTGGACGAGGCGATCGAACTCGCTTCGCACAAGCCGGCCAAGGTGCTGATGGTGGACCGGGGGCTGGTGGACTTTGCACCTGTGCCAGGCCGTGACCTGGACTTCGCGGCCGAGCGCGCGGCCCAGATGGACGCCGTGGTGCCCTGCGAATGGGTGGACAGCGCGCATCCGAGCTACATCCTTTACACCAGCGGCACCACGGGCAGGCCCAAGGGCGTGCAGCGCGACACCGGCGGCTACGCGGTGGCGCTGGCAGCCAGCATGCGCCACATCTACATGGCGCAGCCGGGTGAGACCTTCTTTTCCACCAGCGACATCGGCTGGGTCGTCGGCCACAGCTACATCGTCTACGGCCCGCTGCTCAATGGCACGGCCACGGTGATGTACGAAGGACTGCCCACGCGGCCAGACGCGGCGGTCTGGTGGCGAATCGTCGAGCAATACAAGGTCAATGTGATGTTCAGCGCGCCCACTGCCGCGCGGGTGCTGAAGAAGCAGGACCCGGCCTGCCTGACGCGTCATGACCTGTCCAGCCTGAAGGCGCTGTTCCTGGCCGGCGAGCCGCTGGACGAGCCGACGGCGACCTGGATGTCCGAGGCCATCGGCAAGCCGGTGATCGACAACTACTGGCAGACGGAAACCGGCTGGCCGATCCTGGCGATCTGCAATGGCGTGGAGGCGGCGCCGACGCGCTACGGCTCACCCGGCCGCGCGGTCTACGGCTTCGACGTGCGGCTGATCGACGAAACCAGTGGCGAGGAGATCACCGAGCCCAACCACAAGGGCGTGATCGCCGTGCAGGGCCCCTTGCCGCCAGGCTGCCTGCAGACGGTGTGGGGCGACGACGAGCGCTATGTGAAGACCTATTGGTCCAGCGTGCCGGGCAGGGCGCTGTACAGCAGCTTCGACTGGGGCGTGCGCGATGCGGATGGCTACTACTTCATCCTCGGCCGCACCGACGACGTGATCAACGTGGCCGGCCACCGGCTGGGCACGCGCGAGATCGAGGAAAGCATCAGCAGCCATCCTGCGGTGGCCGAGGTCGCGGTGGTCGGCGTGGCCGATGCGCTGAAGGGCCAGGTGGCGATGGCGTTTGTGGTGTTGAAGGACGCCGCACTGGCGGCCGAGCCTGCGGATGCGCTGAAGCTGGAGGGCGCGATCATGAAGCAGGTCGACGAGCAGCTCGGCGCCGTGGCCAGGCCGGCGCGGGTGCGATTTGTCAGCCTGCTGCCCAAGACCCGCAGCGGCAAGCTGCTGCGTCGCGCAATGCAGGCGGTCTGCGAAGGCCGTGACCCGGGCGACCTGACGACGATGGACGATCCTGGTGCACTGCAGCAAATCAAGGACCTGCTTGGCGGGCCGGATGCGCGGCCTGCTTAAGTGTTCGAGCGCCAAGAAATTTCGGCCGGTTAAGGTGCAAATTCCGCATCGTGAGATCGAACTTCAAAAAAGCACCCCATTGAATCGGCTGGCAAATCAAAATCCAGGACTGGCTTTTGTGGTCGCGCAACGCGTGACCGCTGTTCTCCCCTCTCTCTCAGGAAAACCGCCTTGAGCAATTCGCAGCCCACCATCATCTACACCTTGACCGATGAGGCGCCGCTGCTGGCGACAGCCGCCTTCCTGCCGGTCATTCGCACGTTTGCGCGGCCGGCCGGCATCCAGGTCGAACAGAGTGACATCTCGGTCGCCGCGCGCATCCTGGGCGAGTTCCCCGAATTCCTGACCGAAGCCCAGCGCGTGCCCAACACGCTGGCCGAACTCGGCAAGAAGACGCTGGAACCCGATGCCAACATCATCAAGCTGCCCAACATCAGCGCTTCCCAGCACCAGCTGACCAGCGCGATCAAGGAACTGCAGGCCAAGGGCTACGCGCTGCCGGACTTCCCGGAAGACCCGAAGACCGACGACGAAAAGAAGATCCGCACCCGCTACGCCAAATGCCTGGGCAGCGCGGTGAACCCGGTGCTGCGTGAAGGCAACTCGGACCGCCGCGCCCCGGCCGCGGTCAAGAACTACGCCCGCAAGCATCCGCACTCGATGGGTGAGTGGAGCATGGCTTCACGCAGCCACGTGGCGCACATGACGCACGGCGACTTCTATCACGGCGAAAAGTCGATGACGCTGGACAAGGCGCGCGACGTGCGGATGGAACTGGTCACCGCGGACGGCAAGACCATCGTGCTCAAGCCCAAGGTCTCGCTGCTCGAAGGCGAGATCATCGACAGCATGTTCATGAGCAAGAAGTCGCTGTGCGACTTCTACGAAAAGCAGTTCGAAGATGCGCGGGCGACGGGCGTGATGCTGTCACTGCACGTCAAGGCCACGATGATGAAGGTCTCGCACCCCATCGTCTTCGGCCACGCGGTGAAGATCTTCTACAAGGAAGCCTTCGAGAAACACGGCAAGCTCTTTGACGAGCTGGGCGTGAACGTCAACAACGGCATGGTCAATCTGTACGACAAGATTGCCACGCTGCCGACCTCCAAGCGTGAAGAGATCATCCGCGACCTGCACGCCTGCCATGAGCATCGCCCGGAGTTGGCGATGGTGGACTCGGCCAAGGGCATCACCAACCTGCACGCGCCGAACGACGTCATCGTCGACGCCTCGATGCCGGCCATGATCCGCATTGGCGGCAAGATGTGGGGCGCCGATGGCAAGCCCAAGGACACCAAGGCGGTGATCCCGGAATCGACCTTTGCCCGCATCTACCAGGAAGTCATCAACTTCTGCAAGACCAACGGCAACTTCGACCCGCGCACCATGGGCACCGTGCCCAACGTGGGCCTGATGGCGCAGCAAGCCGAGGAATACGGCTCGCACGACAAGACCTTCGAAGTCACCGAAGGCGGCGTGGCCAACATCGTCGACATCGCCACCGGTGAAGTGCTGCTGAGCCAGACGGTGGAGGCCGGCGACATCTGGCGCATGTGCCAGGTCAAGGACGCGCCGATCCGCGACTGGGTCAAGCTGGCCGTCAACCGTGCGCGCAATTCGGGCATGACCACCATCTTCTGGCTGGACCCGTATCGTCCGCACGAAGCCGAGCTGATCAAGAAGGTCAACACCTACCTGTTGGACCACGATACCAGCGGCCTGGACATCCAGATCATGTCGCAGGTGCGGGCGATGCGTTACACGCTGGAGCGCGTGATCCGCGGCCTGGACACCATCTCGGCGACCGGCAACATCCTGCGCGACTACCTGACCGACCTGTTCCCCATCATGGAACTGGGCACCAGCGCGAAGATGCTGTCCATCGTGCCGCTGATGGCCGGTGGCGGCATGTACGAGACGGGGGCCGGCGGCTCGGCGCCCAAGCATGTGCAGCAGCTGGTGGAAGAAAACCACCTGCGCTGGGATTCGCTGGGCGAGTTCCTGGCCCTGGCCGTCAGCCTGGAAGACCTGGGCCTGAAGACCGGCAACGCCAAGGCCAAGCTGCTGGCCAAGACGCTGGACGCCGCCACCGGCAAGCTGCTGGACAACAACAAGAACCCCTCGCCCAAGACCGGCCAGCTGGACAACCGCGGCAGCCAGTTCTACCTGGCCATGTACTGGGCCCAGGAACTGGCCGCGCAGACGGACGACAAGGAACTGGCAGCCCACTTCGGTCCGCTGGCCAAGAACCTGACCGAAAACGAGCCCACCATCGTCGCCGAGCTGGCTGCGGTGCAGGGCAAGCCGGTCGACATTGGCGGCTACTACCAGCCGGACGCCGAAAAGCTCAAGGCCGTGATGTGCCCCAGCAAGACCTTCAACGCCGCGCTGGAAGCCGCGCACAGCTGAGCCAGCCCCCGCGACTAAACACCAACGGCCACCTTCGGGTGGCCGTTTTTCATGGGGATGGGTGAGCGATCGTTCGTGGCAGGAGAAGTCTCGCTCATCGATCTCCGTGCACGCGCCGCCAAGCCTTCGTTCATCATTGGGTCTGCGACGGTTGCCGGCTTGGTGCTTACCGGTGCCTCTCCCCGTTGTCTCGTCCGCCCGACCGGGGTGAAACGAGGCAGTGCAAGCGGCCTTCGCTTCCCTCACACTTGCTGTCTGTCCGCTCCGCAGCTTCCGCCGCCGCCCCGCATGCGCTTCGATCTGGTCACGCTCAACCTGGTGCTCGCCATTGCCGAGACGCGCAACATCACGCGGGCGGCTGAGCGTGAGCACCTTGCGCTGGCGGCAGCCAGCAAACGGCTGAAGGACCTGGAGACGCGGCTGGGCGTGCAGCTGTTCGAGCGCCGCGCACGCGGTGTCGAGACCACCGAGGCCGGCCGCGCGCTGGTGCGCCACATCCGCAGCCTGCATGCCTCGCTGCATGCGCTGGAGAGCGAGGTGGTGGAATTCAGCCGCGGCATCAAGGGTCATTTGCGCATTGCCGCGAATGCCGGCGCCATCGCCGAGGCCCTGCCGGCCGACCTGGCGGCGTTCTCCCGCGAGCACCCGCAGATCCGCATCAGCCTGGAAGACCTGACCAGCGCCGACGTGCAGACGGCGGTGGCCGAGGGCAGGGCGGACATCGGCATCTTCGCGCCGCCCTTGATCGATCCACGGCTGCGGGCCTGGCCTTATCGCACCGGCGAGCTGGCGGTGGTGATGCCGCGTGGCCATGCGCTGGCCAGCCGGCCCGCGCCGCTGCCGTTCGACGCCTTGCTGGATTTCGACATCGTCGGCCTGCACATTGGTGCCTCGGTGCACGAACTGATGCTGCAGCGAGCGCTGGAACGTGGCCGAACGCTGAACGCGCGGCTGCAGGTGCGCGGCTTCGACGCCATTGCCCAGTTGGTGGATGCCGGCCTGGGTGTGGCGGTGTTGCCAGCCGCCGTGGCGCACCGCTTCGCCAAGCTGTTCGCCATCGAAGTGCGGGCGCTGGACGAGCCCTGGGCGCAGCGCCGCTACCTGCTGGCCGCGCGCGAACAGGCGGTGCTGCCAACCGTGGTGCAGCGCTTTGCCGATGCCCTGCGAACCCTCGCCGGCACCGAGGCCGAGCCGGCGCTGCCGGACCCGCGCCGCAGCCCGGCCATGCCGACGAATCCTTGATCGGAATCCCCGACAATCCTTCTCCTGCGGCCACCAGCCGCCTTGACAAGCCAGACGCCATGACCACCGCACGCACCCTGTACGACAAGTTGTGGGACGAACACGTCGTCCACACCGAAGAAGACGGCACTGCCACGCTCTACATCGACCGCCACCTGGTGCACGAAGTGACCAGCCCGCAGGCCTTCGAGGGGCTGGAGATCGCACGCAGGCCTGTGTGGCGGCTGTCGGCCAACCTGGCGGTGAGCGACCACAACGTGCCGACCACCGATCGCTCGCAGGGCATTGCCGACCCGATCTCCAGGCTGCAGGTCGACACGCTGGACGCCAATTGCGACCGCTACGGCATCACGCAGTTCAAGATGAGCGACAAGCGCCAGGGCATCGTGCACGTGATCGGCCCGGAGCAGGGCGCCACGCTGCCGGGCATGACGGTGGTCTGCGGCGACAGCCATACCAGCACGCATGGCGCATTTGGCGCGCTGGCGCACGGCATTGGCACCAGCGAGGTCGAGCATGTGCTGGCCACGCAGACGCTGCTGGCCAAGAAGGCGAAGAACATGCTGGTCAAGGTCGAGGGCCAGACGAGCAAGGGCGTGGGCGCGAAGGACATCGTGCTGGCCATCATCGGCAAGATCGGCACGGCCGGCGGCACCGGCTACACCATCGAGTTCGCTGGCGCTGCCATCCGTGCGCTGAGCATGGAAGGCCGCATGACGGTCTGCAACATGGCCATCGAGGCCGGTGCGCGTGCCGGCCTGGTGGCGGTCGACCAGACCACGATCGACTACGTGCAGGGCCGGCCGTTCAGCCCGAACAGCGTGGAGATTGAACATGCGGTGGCCCACTGGCGCACGCTGCACAGCGACCCGGGCGCACATTTCGACAAGGTGGTCGAGCTGGACGCCGCGCAGATCCGCCCGCAGGTCACCTGGGGCACATCGCCGGAGATGGTGCTGTCCATCGAGGACCGGGTGCCGGATCCGGACAAGGAAAAGGACAGCGTCAAGCGTGGCGCCATCGAACGTGCGCTGCAGTACATGGCGCTGGAGCCGAACAAGGCGATGTCGGACATCCGCATCGACAAGGTCTTCATTGGCTCGTGCACCAACAGCCGCATCGAGGACATGCGCGAGGCGGCGGCCGTGGTGCGCCGCGTGGGCGGGCGAATTGCGCCCAACGTCAAGCTGGCGCTGGTGGTGCCAGGCTCTGGCCTGGTCAAGGCGCAGGCCGAGGCCGAGGGGCTGGACGAGGTTTTCAAGGCCGCGGGCTTCGAATGGCGAGAGCCGGGCTGCAGCATGTGCCTGGCGATGAATGCAGACCGGCTGGAGCCGGGCGAGCGTTGCGCCTCGACCAGCAACCGCAATTTCGAAGGCCGCCAGGGCGCTGGCGGCCGCACCCACCTGGTCAGCCCGGCAATGGCCGCCGCAGCTGCGATGGCCGGACATTTCGTCGACGTGCGTCGTGTGGCTTGAATACGCTTGAGGAGCGGATGATGTTGAAGAAGTTGAGCGTGACCCTGGCTTCCCTGCTGCTGCTGGCGCTGGTCGGTTGCAACACCGTCGAAGGCATGGGCAAGGACATTTCCAAGGCTGGTGACGCCATTGAAGGCGCCGCCAAGAAGTCCAAGTAACCCGGGTTCAGTCATGCAAGCCTTCACCCTTCACAAGGGCCTCGTGGCCCCGATGGACCGGGAAAACGTCGACACCGACGCGATCATCCCCAAGCAGTTCCTGAAGTCCATCAAGCGCACCGGCTTCGGCCCGAACCTGTTCGACGAGTGGCGCTACCTGGACCATGGCGAGCCCGGCCAGGACCCGGCCACGCGCCGCGCCAACCCGGACTTCGTGCTGAACCAGCCGCGCTACACCGGCGCCTCGGTGCTGCTGGCGCGCCAGAACTTCGGCTGCGGCTCCAGCCGCGAGCACGCGCCCTGGGCGCTGGAGCAGTACGGTTTTCGTGCGCTGATCGCCCCCAGCTTTGCCGACATCTTCTTCAACAACTGCTTCAAGAACGGCGTGTTGCCCATCGTGCTGCCGGAGTCGGCGGTGAACCAGTTGTTCGACGAGGTCAAGGCCTTCCCTGGCTACCAGCTGACGGTGGACCTGCCGCGCCAGGTGGTGATCAAGCCGGACGGGGCCGAGATCCCGTTCGACGTGCAACCCTTCCGCAAGTATTGCCTCGTCAACGGCTTCGACGACATCGGCCTGACGCTGCGCCACTCGGACAAGATCAAGGCCTTCGAGGCCGAGCGCCTGGCCCGCATGCCCTGGCTGGCCCAGCGCGTGCGCTGATTCAGATTCCTCTTTGAACATGACCATGAAGATCGCAATCCTGCCGGGTGACGGCATTGGCACTGAAATCGTTGCCGAGGCCGTCAAGGTGCTGAAGGTGCTTGACCTGTCTTTCGAGATGGAAGAGGCCAAGGTCGGCGGCGCCGCTTACGAGGCGCACGGCCACCCACTGCCCGAGTCCACGTTGAAGCTGGCCCAGGCGGCCGATGCGGTGCTGTTCGGTGCCGTGGGCGACTGGAAGTACGACACACTGGACCGGCCGCTGCGCCCTGAGCAGGCCATCCTGGGGCTGCGCAAGCATCTGGGCCTGTTTGCCAACTTCCGCCCGGCGATCTGCTACGAGCAACTGGTCGGCGCTTCCAGCCTGAAGCCGGAACTGATTGCCGGCCTGGACATCCTGATCATCCGCGAGCTGACCGGCGACATCTACTTCGGCCAGCCGCGCGGCCGCCGCACCGCTGTAGACGGCCATTTCCCCGGCGCCGAGGAGGCCTTCGACACGATGCGCTATTCGCGCCCGGAAATCGAGCGCATTGCCCACGTCGCGTTCCAGGCCGCCCGCAAGCGTGCGGGTGGCAAGGGCGGCAAGGTCACGTCGGTCGACAAGGCCAACGTGCTGGAAACCTTCCAGTTCTGGAAGGACGTGGTCACCGCCGTGCATGCCGAATACCCGGATGTGGCGCTGGACCACATGTATGTCGACAACGCGGCGATGCAACTGGTCAAGGCGCCGAAGAATTTCGACGTGATCGTCACCGGCAACATGTTTGGCGACATCCTGTCTGACGAAGCCTCGATGCTGACCGGCTCGATTGGCATGCTGCCTTCGGCTTCGCTGAATGCGAAGAACCAGGGCCTGTACGAGCCGAGTCACGGCAGCGCGCCCGACATCGCAGGCAAGGGCGTGGCCAACCCTTTGGCTACAATATTGTCTGCCGCCATGATGCTCCGTTTCTCCCTCCAACAGCCCGAAGCCGCCGACCGAATCGAGTCCGCGGTGAAATCGGTGCTGGCCTCGGGCTACCGCACGCCCGACATCTGGAGCGAGGGCACCCAGAAGGTGGGCACGCGCGAGATGGGTGATGCCGTGGTCACGGCACTCACCTCCACCAAAACCGGCAAAACCATTAAGAGCTGATCAGCTCCGGTTCGTCTCGCCCCTGCAACCCAGATTCCGGCGATACGAGCCGGGCAGGTCTGGATTTCTGCACTCTCACTAGGCAAGGCAAAGGCGAACTGAAATGGCACAAGCACTCGTAGGATTGGTCGGCTGGCGCGGCATGGTCGGCTCGGTCCTGATGGACCGCATGCAGGCCGAAGGCGACTTCGCGCTGATCGAGCCGCTGTTCTTCTCCACTTCCAACGCCGGCGGCCCCGCCCCGGCGATGGCGAAGAACGAAACCAGGCTGCAGGACGCGTTCGACATCGACGCGCTCAAGCGTTGCGCGATCATCATCACCGCGCAAGGTGGCGACTACACTTCTGAAGTCTTCCCCAAGCTGCGTGCCGCAGGCTGGAACGGCCACTGGATCGACGCCGCCTCCACGTTGCGCATGAAGGACGACGCCGTCATCGTGCTGGACCCGGTCAACATGCCGGTGATCAAGAACGCGCTGAGCGATGGCGGCAAGAACTGGATTGGCGGCAACTGCACCGTCAGCTGCATGCTGATGGGCGTGGGGGCGCTGTACAAGGCCGGCCTGGTTGAGTGGATGAGCACCCAGACCTATCAGGCGGCCTCCGGCGGCGGCGCGCAGCACATGCGCGAATTGCTGACGCAGTACGGCACGCTGAACGCCGAGGTGAAGGCGCTGCTGGATGATCCGAAGAGCGCGATCCTGGAGATCGACCGCAAGGTCATCGCCAAGCAGCGCAGCCTGACCGAGGCCGAGACCGCCAATTTCGGCGTGCCGCTGGGTGGTTCGCTGATCCCCTGGATCGACAAGGACCTTGGCAATGGCATGTCCAAGGAAGAGTGGAAGGGCATGGCCGAAACCAACAAGATTCTCGGCCAGGGCGATGGCTTCGGCTCGCCTGCCGTGCCGGTGGACGGCTTCTGCGTGCGCGTCGGTGCGATGCGCTGCCACAGCCAGGCACTGACCTTCAAGCTGAAGAGAGACGTGCCATTGGCCGACATTGAGGCCATGATCGCGGCCGACAACGACTGGGTGAAGTTCGTGCCCAACACCCGCGAAGCGACCATTCATGACCTGACGCCGGTGGCTGTCACCGGCACGATGACGATTCCTGTCGGCCGTGTGCGCAAGTTGGCAATGGGCCCCGAATATTTGGGCGCTTTCACAATTGGTGACCAATTGCTCTGGGGTGCGGCCGAGCCACTGCGGCGCATGCTGCGCATCCTGCTGGGCGCCTGAGGCCTGCCTGGGCAGGGTGCCCAGGTCAGCCTCGCATGCCACAACAGGGCTTCGAACGTGACTTGTTACACGCTCCGGCGCGCGCAAACCTGCTCCCGTTGCCACTTGGCAACAGGCAAGTGCAGCGGTTTGCGCTATTCAGCGCATTCGCGGCAACGTCAGGATTTGGATGAGCTTGGCAAGCTATATGCTTGATACAGTGCCGCTTTCCTGCCAGAAGTTCCCCACTTGTTTGGGGATATCCTGCAGGGAGTTTTGTCGTTGGCGTGCAGCCTGAGTTGCCCAGGCTCGCGGATTGCGTTTTCGGAGACGCTTTGAAGAACCCCTCATTCCTGGCCCGTGGCCCTCTGCTCAGTGCTGTTGCGGCGGCGGCGCTGCTGGCTTGTCATCCGATCGCGTCTGCGTTCAGCTTGGGCCGGATGACGGTTCAAAGCGCGCTGGGCGAATCGCTGCGGGCCGAAATCGAGATCACCGGCCTGACGGCCGATGAAGCCGCCTCGCTGCGCAGCAGCGTCGCTTCAGGTGATGCCTTCCGCGCGGCCGGTGTCGACTACAACGCGGTGCTGATCGGCGCCCAGGCCACGCTGCAACGGCGTTCGGACGGTCGCCCGATCATCCGCCTGGTCGGCGAGCGGGCGGTGTCCGAGCCCTTTGTCGACGTCATCCTCGACTTCTCGTGGAATGGCGGCCGGCTGCAGCGTTCGTACACGCTGTTGATCGACCCACCGACCACACGCAGCAGCGCCGGCACCCAGTCCGCGCCTGTGAATGCCGCGCCGGCGATCTCGGCCGCACCGATTGCGCCCACGCCGGCTCCCGCACCGGTGGCCCCGCCGCCCATTGCCACCGCGCCCTACACCCCGCCGCGCCCGGCGCCCGCACAGGCCCCGGCAACTGCGCCGCGTCCGGTGGCCAGCCAGCCTGCCACGCCTTCCTCTGCCTCAGGCGACAGCGTGAAGGTGCGCAGCGGCGACACCTTGTCGTCCATCGCCAATGCCAATGCGCGCCAAGGCGTGTCGCTGGACCAGATGCTGGTCGGGCTGTATCGCGGCAATCCGCAGGCCTTCCTTGGCAACAACATGAACCGGCTGAAGGCCGGCGTGGTGCTGAATGTGCCTGACGCGCAGAGCGCCGGCAGCATTGGTGCCGACGAAGCGCACCAGGTCATCCAGGCCCACAGCGCCGACTTCTCGGCCTTCCGCCAGCGCCTCGCCGAAGGCGCGCCTGCGGTCAAGACGACTGAATCGGCCCGCCAGGCCAGTGGCAAGGTCGAGGCCGCGGTGCAGGATCGCAAGCCTGGCGGCCCCGCCACCGCGCCCGACCAGCTGAAGCTCTCGCGCGGCAAGACCGGCGAGACCGAAAGCAAGATTTCCAAGGAAAGCGAGCGCAAGGCCGCCGACACCCGCGTGGCCGAGCTGTCGCGCAATGTCGAGGAGCTGAAGAAGCTTTCCGGTGGCAACAAAGTTGCCACGGCGCCGGCGCCTGCGGCGGCCAGTGCGCCGCAGCTGGGTGTCAAGGTGCCTGTGGCTGCCGCGCCTGCGCCGGCCCCGGTTGTGGCGCCGGCCCCCGCGCCTGCGGTGCGCGCATCGGCCCCGGTGCCACCCGCACCGGCGCCGGCAGCGGTCGTCGCGCCGCCAGTGCCGGTTCCGGCGCCCGTGGTGGCCTCGACACCTGCGCCGGCCACCAGCATCGCCACGCCAGCGGCGAGCGCTGCTGCCAGCGAGCCGGTGCTGCCGGCTTCGGTGCCCAAGCCCCGGCCCAGGCCGCTGCCAGCCCCGGTGCCGGAGGCCGAGCCCAGCTTCTTCGAGTCGCTGACCGGCAATCCGTTTGTGCTGCCAGGTGCTGTCGGCCTGGTGGCTTTGCTGGCCGGCCTGGGCGTGATGCGCCTGCGCCGCCGCAACAGCGACCAGGGCAGCGAGACCTCGTTTGTCGAAAGCAAGCTGCAGCCTGATTCGTTCTTCGGCGCCAGCGGCGGCCAGCGCGTGGACACCCGCGATGGCACCAGTTCCTCGTCCTCTTCGTTGAGCTACTCGCTGAGCCAGCTGGACGCCATCGGCGACGTGGACCCGGTCGCCGAGGCCGATGTCTACCTGGCCTATGGCCGCGACCTGCAGGCCGAGGAAATCCTCAAGGAAGCGCTGCGCACCGACCCAGGACGCGTGGCCATTCGCAGCAAGATGCTGGAGGTCTACGCCAAGCGCGCTGACGCCAAGAGCTTCGAGATCCAGGCCCGCCAACTGCTGGAAATGACCGGCGGCCTGGGAGAGGACTGGGAGAAGGCGCAGGAGCTGGGCCGCTCGATCGACCCGAACAACGCGCTCTACCAGCCGTCTGGCCCGATTGACGAGGTCGACATCGACACCTCGTCCGACGCACCACCGGACCTGCGTGAAGACCCGGCCCCTGCGCCTTACCAGCCGCCAGTCGCACCGGCGCCGGTCTACGCCGCGCCAGAGCCGCTGCCTGCGTTCGACGAACTGCCGCCACATCCGGACGCGCTGACGCCGGACGGCCGGGTTTCGACCTACGACCTGGACATTGACCTGGACGCGGCTTCCTCGCTGACCGGCCTGGAGAGCACCCGTCCGCTGACGACCGTGGGCGGCAATGTCACCGAGCTGCCACCGCTGCAGGACGAACTGGGCGGCAAGCTTGACGCTTTGGACATGCCCGAAGTGCTGCCCACCGGCATGGAACCGCTGCCCGACCTGTCGGACCTGCAGCCGCCCGCGCCACCTGCTGCGCCGGCACCTGACTCCGGCTCGGTGGAGTTCGATTTCGGCGACCTGTCCCTGGACCTGAACGAGCCGACGACGGCCTCAGGCACTTCGGCCGACCTCAGCGCCGACCTCGAGCCCGAGACCGAATCCGGCGACACGACGCCGTCGATGTCGTTCGATCTGGAGCCGGAAGATGGTGACCCGCTGCAGCGCAAGATCGAGCTGGCCGATGAGTTCCGCCGCATCGGCGACGTTGAAGGCGCACGAGACTTGCTCGAAGAAGTGCTGAGCAAGGGCAGTGCTGCATTGCGCGCCCGCGCCCAGTCCATGCTGGATGAGCTTGGCTGACAGCGTGCCGGCTGGTGAGGCGGCCGACTCGCCGCCCGCCAGCCTGGCGACGGCGGCGATGTTGCCGCCTGCGCTGGACGAGGCTCCCTCGCAGCGCATGGCCCTTGGCATTGCCTACCGTGGCGATGCCTACCACGGCTGGCAAAGCCAGCCCAGTGGCCGCACGGTGCAGGACAAGCTGGAGACGGCGCTGGCCAAGTTCGCCGCGCAGCCCGTGACCACGTTGTGCGCCGGCCGCACCGACACCGGCGTGCACGGCCTGAACCAGGTCGTGCACTTCGACACCCCGCTGCAGCGCGAGCTGTTCTCGTGGGTGCGCGGCACCAACCGCTACCTGCCGCCTGACATTTCCGTGCAATGGGCCCGGCCGGTGCCGGCCAAATTCCATGCCCGCAACAGCGCGCGGGGCAGGCGCTATCGCTACCTGCTGCTGGAGTCGGCCGTGCGGCCGGCCATCGAGCAGGGCGGCTGCGGCTGGATCTTCCGTCCGCTGGACGGTGACGCGATGCGCGACGGCGCTGCCCGACTGCTGGGGGAGCACGACTTCAGTTCGTTCCGCTCATCCGAATGCCAGGCCTTGTCGCCGATCAAGCTGATGCGGCAGATCGACATCAGCCGCCGAGGTGCCTACTGGCGCTTTGATTTCGAGGCCTCGGCCTTCCTGCACCACATGGTGCGCAACATCATGGGTTGCCTGATCGCCATCGGCACTGGCTCACGCGCGCCTGGGTGGATGGACGAGGTGCTGGCCGCGCGCTCACGCGACGCCGCCGCGCCGACCTTCGCGCCGCAAGGGCTGTATTTCGTCGGCCCGGTCTACGATGCCGACCTGCAGTTGCCGAACCACACGCACGCGATGGACTGGTTGCCATGACCCGAATCAAGATCTGCGGCCTGACCCGCGAAGCCGACGTCGACGACGCGGTGGCGGCCGGTGCCGATGCTGTTGGCCTGGTGCTGTATGCAAAGAGCCCGCGTGCCGTCACCGCCGCTCGGGCCGGCGAACTGGCGCGGCGGCTGCCGCCTTTTGTCACCCCGGTGCTGTTGTTCGTCAACGCCAGCGCCCAGGAGGTGAGGGCGGGGCTGGAAGAGGTGCCGATGGCGCTGCTGCAGTTCCATGGCGACGAGCTGGCGGATGACTGCGCCAGTTTCGGGCGTCCCTTCCTGCGCGCCGCGCGCATGGCACCCGGTTTCGATTTGCTAGACTTCGCAGCTCGCCACCCGCAGGCTGCGGCCTTGTTGCTCGACGCCCACGTCGAGGGCTACGGGGGCGGTGGAAAGGCATTTGATTGGTCGCTCATTCCCGCAAACGTGCCCCGTCCGCTCGTTTTGTCTGGTGGGTTGAATCCTGCAAACGTGATCGATGGGATCTTGCACGTCCGGCCCTGGGCCGTTGACGTCAGCTCCGGTGTGGAAGCAGCCAAAGGCATCAAGGATGCCGCGCTGATGCACCGGTTCTGCGAGGCTGTGCGCGAGGCTGATGCCCGCATGGCCGACGCGATCTCCTGATCCCAAAGGTTTTTCCATGTTTGCCTATCAACAGCCCGATGCGGCTGGCCATTTCGGCCCCTATGGTGGACGGTTTGTTTCCGAGACGCTGGTGCACGCGCTCGACGAACTGCAGGCCGCCTACGAGCACTATCGCCACGATCCTGAATTCATCGCCGAATTCAACAGCGAACTTGCCCATTTCGTCGGCCGGCCCAGCCCCATCTACCACGCGGCCCGTATGTCGCGCGAGATCGGCGGCGCGCAGATCTTCCTCAAGCGCGAAGACTTGAACCACACCGGCGCGCACAAGATCAACAACACCATCGGCCAGGCCTTGCTGGCCCGCCGCATGGGCAAGCCGCGTGTCATCGCCGAGACCGGGGCTGGCCAGCATGGCGTGGCCACCGCCACGATCTGCGCCCGCTACGGCATGGAGTGCGTGGTCTACATGGGCTCGGAAGACGTCAAGCGGCAAAGCCCGAACGTGTTCCGCATGCACCTGTTGGGCGCCAAGGTCGTACCGGTCGAGTCCGGCAGCAAGACGCTGAAGGATGCGCTCAACGAAGCGCTGCGCGACTGGGTCACCAACGTCGAGAACACCTTCTACATCATCGGCACCGTGGCCGGCCCGGCGCCGTACCCGGCGATGGTGCGCGACTTCCAGCGCGTGATCGGCGATGAATGCCTGGTGCAGATGCCCGAGATGGCCGGCCGCCAGCCAGACGCGGTGATCGCCTGCGTGGGCGGCGGCAGCAATGCGATGGGCATCTTCTACCCGTACATCCCGCACGAGGGTGTGCGCCTGATCGGAGTCGAGGCTGCGGGCCTGGGGTTGGACAGTGGCAGGCATGCCGCCAGCATCTCGGCCGGCTCGCCCGGCGTGCTGCACGGCAACCGCACCTACCTGCTGCAGGATGACAACGGCCAGATCATCGAGACGCACTCGGTCTCGGCCGGGTTGGACTACCCCGGCGTCGGCCCCGAGCATGCCTGGCTGCACGACATCGGCCGGGCCGAATATGTCGGCATCACCGACGAAGAAGCGCTCGCCGCCTTCCACCGCCTGTGCCGCACCGAAGGCATCATCCCGGCGCTGGAGTCGTCGCATGCGGTGGCCTACGCGATGAAGCTGGCGGCAACGATGCGCCCTGATCAGAACCTGCTGGTGAACCTCTCCGGCCGGGGCGACAAGGACATCAACACCGTCGCCAGCCTGGCCGGGATGGAGGGCCTGTCATGAGCCGCATTGCAGCCACCTTTGACGCGCTGAAGCGTGACGGGCGCAAGGCCTTGATTCCCTACGTCACCGCGGGCGATCCGGTGGCAGACGCGACGGTCGAGATCATGCTGGCGCTGGCCGAAGGCGGTGCCGACGTGATCGAGCTCGGCGTGCCGTTTTCCGACCCGATGGCCGACGGTCCGGTGATCCAGAAAGCCTCCGAGCGCGCGCTGGCGCGTGGCATCGGCACGGTCCAGGTGCTGGCGATGGTGCGGGCTTTCCGCATCCGCAACCAGCACACGCCGGTGGTGCTGATGGGCTATGCGAACCCGGTCGAGCGCTACGACCAGAAGCACGGCGCGCAGGCCTTCGTGAAGGACGCGGCCGAGGCCGGCGTGGACGGCGTGTTGATCGTCGACTACCCGCCGGAAGAGTGCGAGGACTTTGCCGCGCTGCTGAAGTCGCACGGCCTGGACCTGATCTTCCTGCTGGCGCCCACGTCCACCGAGGCGCGCATGGCGCAGGTCGGCCGCATTGCCACCGGCTATGTCTACTACGTCTCGCTGAAAGGTGTGACCGGGTCCGGCAATCTGAACGTGGCTGCGGTCGCCGAGGTGGTGCCGCGCATCCGCCAGCACGTCAAAGTGCCGGTGGGCGTGGGTTTTGGCATCCGCGACGCGGCCTCTGCGCAGGCCGTGGGGAGGGTGGCAGACGGCGTGGTGATAGGCTCTCGCCTGATCCAGCTGCTCGAAACCCAGGCGCACGACTTGCTTGCACCCACGGCTCGGCAGTTCATGGCAGAGATCCGCCATGCGCTGGATGCGCTATAAAGTCACATTGAATGTTGAGGAGCTTTGATCCATGAGCTGGCTTGAGAAACTGCTGCCCCCGAAAATCCAGCACACCGACCCGAGCGAGCGCCGCTCGGTTCCGGAAGGCCTGTGGATCAAATGCCCCTCCTGCGAGTCGGTGCTGTACAAGACCGATCTGGAGCAGAACCTGAACGTCTGCCCCAAGTGCAGCCACCATCACCGCATTGGTGCCCGTGCCCGGCTGGATGCTTTCCTGGACGCCGAAGGTCGCTACGAGATTGGCCACGAAGTGCTGCCGGTCGACGCGCTGAAGTTCAAGGACAGCAAGAAGTACCCTGAGCGGTTGAAGGCCGCGATGGAGGCCACCGGCGAGACCGATGCGCTGATCGTCATGGGCGGCTCGGTGATGAGCGTGCCGGCGGTGGTCGCCTGCTTCGAGTTCGATTTCATGGGCGGCTCGATGGGTTCGGTCGTCGGCGAGCGTTTCGTGCGCGGCGTCGAAACCGCCATCGAGCAGAAGGTGCCGTTCATCAGCTACACGGCCACCGGCGGCGCGCGCATGCAGGAAGGCTTGTTCAGCCTGCTGCAGATGGCCAAGACCAATGCTTCGCTGACGCGGCTGGCCAAAGCCAAGCTGCCCTACATCAGTGTGTTGACCGATCCGACCATGGGCGGCGTTTCCGCCAGCTTCGCCTTTGTGGGCGACGTGGTGATCGCCGAGCCCAAGGCCTTGATCGGCTTTGCCGGCCCGCGCGTGATCGAGAACACCGTGCGTGAAAAGCTGCCTGAAGGCTTCCAGCGCGCCGAGTTCCTGATGCAAAAGGGTGCGGTGGACATGATCGTCGACCGCCGCCAGTTGCGCCAGACCATCGCCCACCAGCTGGCGATGCTGCAACGCCAGAACGCTGACGCAGTGGCCTGACCCGGCTTCGAGACCGACCCAGCTTTTCCCTTTCTCTCCTTCGCCCCGGCCCGCCATCAGGCGCGCCGGGGCGTTTTCATCGGCACTTCGCTTCATGAACCTGGACGACTGGCTGGCGCACTGCGAGCGCCTGCATCCCAAGACGATCGACATGACGCTGGAGCGCACGCGCACCGTGCGCCAGCGCCTGGGCCTGCAATTCAAGGTGCCGCTGATCTCGGTCGCCGGCACCAACGGCAAGGGCTCGACCTGCGCGATGCTGGACAGCATTGCCCGCGCCGCCGGCTACCGCGTCGGCCTGTACAGCAAGCCGCACCTGGTGCACTTCGAGGAGCGCTGCCGCATCAATGGCGAGCAGGTGGCCGGCGCCGCGCTGGTGCCGCACTTCGAGGCGGTCGAGGCCGCGCGTGGTGACATCTCGCTGACCTACTTCGAGTTCACCACGCTGGCCATCGCCCGCGCGCTGGCCGAAGCCGACCTGGACCTGGTGATCCTGGAAGTTGGCCTGGGCGGGCGGCTGGATGCGGTCAACGCGTTTGATGCCGACTGCGCGGTCATCACCAGCATCGACATCGACCATGTCGAGTACCTGGGTCCTGACCGCGAAAGCATCGGCCGCGAGAAGGCCGGCATCCTGCGCGCCGGCCGGCCAGCCATCGTGTCCGACCCGGTGCCACCGGCCAGCGTGATCGCTGCCGCCGAAGCCCTGGGCGCCGACCTGTGGCTGGCGGGGCGTGACTTCAACCAGTCCGGTGACCGCCAGCAATGGGCCTGGAGCGGCCGTGGCCGGCGGTATCACAGCCTGGCGTACCCGGCGCTGCGCGGCGCGAACCAGTTGCTGAATGCCGCAGGTGCATTGGCGGCCCTGGAGTCTCTGCGTGATCGCGTGCCCATCACTGCGCAGGCGGTGCGGCTGGGCCTGGCCACGGTTGAACTGCCGGGCCGCTTCCAGATCGTGCCGGGCCAGCCCACGCTGGTGCTGGACGTGGCGCACAACGCGCAATCGGTCGCCGCGCTGGCGCTGAACCTGGACCAGATGGGCTTTTCGCCCTGCACCCATGCGGTGCTGGGTGCCATGCATGACAAGGACCTGGACGCGCTGGTCGCACGCATGGCCACGCTGGTCGACAACTGGTACCTGTGCGACCTGCCGGTGGCGCGCGGCGCCAAGGCTGCCGAGCTGGCCGAGGTGGTGGCGCGTGTGGCACCGAAAGCGCAGTTGCAGCAGCACGCCAGCCCCAAGGCCGCGCTGGCCGCTGCCCTGGTTGCTGCAGACCCGGCTGATAGAATCGTGGTCTTCGGCTCGTTTCAAACCGTGGGCGGCGTGCTGAAGGATGGTCTGCCTCGGCTGGGCGCGCCTCACCAGGCGTGAGCGAGGCCAGGCAAGCGGGCCCTATCCTTCCAGCCTGCCGCCTGCCCGGTCATCACGCATGGGTTTGCTGTCCAAGTTCAAGTTCGGTTCTTCCAAGACAGCGGCCAAGGCAAGCCCTTCGGCCGCAGTCGACCCCGCCGAGTTGGTGCGTGAGGTGCGCAACCGGGCGCGTCGGCGCCTGATTGGCGCGGCAATGCTGCTGGTCATCGGCATCATCGGCTTCCCACTGCTGTTCGAGACCCAGCCCCGGCCGATCCCTGTCGACATCCCCATCGAAATCCCCGCGCGCGACACCGTGCCGCCGCTGCTGCCCAGCGGTGCGCGCCAGGCCAGGCCCGATCCTGCGCTGCAACCGCCGCCCGAAGAGGCGCCGGCTGGCAGCCTGCAAGCCAATGCGGCCGACGCCACACCGCCGGCCAGCGAGCCGTCTTCTCCGGCCAGCGTGGCCGCGCCGGTGCCCAGGCCGGCGCCGCTTCCGATGATCACCGAAACGGCGCCTAGCCGGCCGCAGGCCGTGCCCAAACCGCCGCAGCCGTCCCAGGCCGTCGCCGCCGCGCCATCCAGCCCGCCGGCCGCCAAGCCTGCTTCAAAGCCGGCTGAGAAACCCGCGGAGCGCGTGGCCGAGAAACCGCCGGAGCCCAAGCCGGTGGCGGTCAAGCCTGCCGAAAAACCGGCGGCCGAGAAGCCGACGCCCGAGCAGATCCTGGCTGGCAAGTCCACCGTGGCCGATGATGGCCGCTTTGTCGTGCAGATCGGCGCTTTTGCCGAAGCCGGCAGCGCCCGCGAGGCGCGTGGCAAGGTCGAAGGCCTGGGCTTGAAGACCTACACCCAGGTGATCGAATCGGCCACCGGTCGGCGCATCCGCGTGCGGGTCGGGCCGTACGCCACCAAGGCCGAGGCCGACAAGGCAGCGGCGCGCATCAAGGCCAGCGGCCTGCCAGCCGCGGTGCTGACGCTTTGAACACTGGTGTGCTGGCAGCCGACCTGGGCGGCCTGTCCGTGCTGGACTGGGGGTTGCTGGGCTTGCTGCTGATCTCGGTGCTGCTCGGGCTTTGGCGCGGGCTGGTGTTCGAGCTGATGTCGCTGGGCGGCTGGGTGCTGGCGTGGATCGTTGGCTTGCATGGCGGTCCGCTGGTCGGGCAGTGGCTGAACATCGGCCAGCCAGGCTCGATGTTGCGCACCGGCGTGGGTTTTGTGGTGGCTTTTGCGGTGACCTTGCTGGCTTGCGGCCTGGCGGCCAGGCTGGTGCGGGCGCTGGTGGCGGCCACGCCGTTGAGCGGGCTGGACCGGTTGCTGGGCGGTGTTTTTGGGGTGGCGCGTGGGCTTTTGCTGCTGCTGGTGCTGGCCACGGTGGTCAGCTGGACGCCGCTGGCGCGGGCCGATTGGTGGCAGGCTTCACAGGGCGCCCGTTGGCTGGCCAGCCTGCAGCATGAATTGCGTCCTTGGCTGCCGGAGCGCTTCAGTGCCAGCATTCCGGTGCGTGGCGCTTGATCCCGCAGTAGCCGCCTCCAGATGCCGGGTTTACCCGGTGACAGACAATTTCGACTTCTTTCGATCTTTTCGATCTTTTCGACCTTTCGAGAACGGACCCCTCCCATGTGCGGCATCGTCGGCGTGATTTCCAAACAGCCGGTCAACCAACTCATCTATGACGCGCTGCTGCTGCTGCAGCACCGCGGCCAGGATGCAGCTGGCATCGTCACCATGCAAGGCACCAAGTGCTTCATGCACAAGGCCCGCGGCATGGTGCGCGACGTCTTCCGCACCCGCAACATGCGCGCGCTGCCCGGCACCGTGGGCCTGGGCCAGGTGCGCTACCCGACGGCCGGCAACGCCTACAGCGAAGAAGAGGCGCAGCCCTTCTACGTCAATGCGCCCTTCGGCATCGTGCTGGTGCACAACGGCAACCTGACCAACGCGCACGACCTGAAGAAGGAACTGTTCGCGATCGACCGGCGCCACATCAACACCGAGAGCGACACCGAGGTGCTGATCAACATCCTGGCGCATGAGCTGGAAGTTGCCGCGCGCAACCTGCCGCTGTCGCCGGAAGAGGTGTTCAAGGCCGTGCGCGCCGTGCATGGCCGCATCAAGGGCTCCTACGCCGTTGTCGCGCTGATTGCCGGCTACGGGCTGCTGGCTTTCCGTGACCCCTACGGCATTCGCCCGCTGTGCTTCGGTACGGCCGAAGGCGAAGAGACGGCGGGCGTGATGGTGGCCAGCGAATCGGTTGCGCTGGAAGGCACCGGCCACAAGTTCCAGCGCGACGTGGCGCCCGGCGAAGCGATCTTCATCGACACCGAAGGCCGCATCCACAGCGAACAGTGCGCGCCGTCCGCGACGCTCAATCCGTGCATGTTCGAGTACGTCTACCTGGCCCGGCCGGACTCGGTGATCGACGGCATCTCGGTCTACCAGGCGCGCCTGAACATGGGCGAAACGCTGGCCCAGCGCCTGATCTCGACCATGCCGCCCAGCGAGATCGACGTGGTGATTCCCATCCCTGAATCCAGCCGCCCGAGCGCGATGCAGCTGGCGCAGAAGATCGGCAAGCCCTACCGCGAAGGTTTCGTGAAGAACCGCTACGTCGGCCGCACCTTCATCATGCCGGGGCAGGGCGTGCGCAAGAAGAGCGTGCGCCAGAAGCTCAATGCCATCGGCGTCGAGTTCAAGGGCCGCAACGTGCTGCTGGTGGACGACTCCATCGTGCGCGGCACGACCAGCAAGGAAATCGTGCAGATGGCGCGTGAAGCGGGTGCGAACAAGGTCTACATGGCCTCGGCCGCGCCGCCGGTGCGCTATCCGAACGTGTACGGCATCGACATGCCGACCAAGGAAGAACTGATCGCGCACAACCGCAGCATCGAGGAAATCCGCCAGTTCATCGGCGCCGATGCGCTGATCTACCAGGACGTGGACGCGATGAAGCGTGTGGTTGGCGCGCTGAACCCGGCGCTGCGCAGCTTCGAGGCTTCGTGCTTCGATGGCCACTACATCACCGGCGACGTCTCGGTGAAGGACTTCGAGACCATGAAGGCCCAGCGTGCCGCGCAGGGCGGCGACGAAGAAGAGATGGCAGACCGCAGCCGCCTGGCGCTGCAAAGCGGCAACGAGGCGGGCTGATGAGCGGGGACAAGCCGAACAGCGAACAACCTCGCGTCAGCGACGAGGAGCGCCGCATCGCGCGCGCCAGCTTGCCCGAGGGTTTGCGCCCCGAGACGCTGGCCGTGCGGGCCGCGCTGGCACCCAGCCAGCACGGTGAAAATTCCGAGGCCTTGTTCCTCACCAGCGGCTACCTGCAGCCGGATGCCGAAACCTCGGCCCGCCGCTTCGCCGCCTCCGAAGACTTCACCTACTCCCGCACCAGCAACCCCACGGTGCGCAGCTTCGAGGCCCGCCTCGCAGCGATGGAAGGCACCGAAGCCGCGGTGGCCACGTCAACGGGCATGAGCGCAATCCTGCTGCTGATCATGGGCCTGCTGAAGGCGGGCGACCATGTGGTCTGCTCGCGTTCGGTGTTTGGCTCGACGATCAACCTGTTCGCCAAGGAATTCGGCAAGTTCGGCGTGGAGACCAGCTTTGTCTCGCAGACCGACCTTGCCGAATGGCGCGCAGCGATCAAGCCGACGACCAAGCTGTTCTTTGCCGAGACGCCAACCAACCCGCTGACCGAGGTCTGCGACATTGCGGCGCTGGCCGAGCTGGCGCACGGTGCGGGCGCGCTGCTGGCCGTGGACAACAGCTTCTGCTCGCCCGCCATCCAGCAGCCCGCCAAGCTGGGAGCCGACGTGGTGATGCACTCCGGCACCAAGTACCTGGATGGCCAGGGCCGCGTGATGGCCGGTTCCTTGTGCGGTTCGGAAAAGCTGATCAAGGACGTCTTCGGCCCGGTCATGCGCACCGCCGGCATGACGCTGTCGCCCTTCAATGCCTGGGTGGTGCTGAAGGGGCTGGAGACGCTGGGCATCCGCATGAAGGCCCACAGCGAAAACGCGCTGAAGGTTGCCCAGTGGCTGGAAAGCCGGCCCGAGGTGGCGCGCGTGTTCTATCCCGGCCTGGCCTCGCATCCGCAGCACGAGCTGGCAATGCGCCAGCACAAGGACAGGCAGGGCGGGGCGGTGGTGTCATTTGAGCTGCGGGCCGACACGCCTGAAGCCGCCAGGGCCGCGGTCTTCCATGTGATCGACAGCACCCGCGTGCTGAGCATCGCCACGAATCTCGGCGACACCAAGTCCATCATCACCCATCCGGCGACGACCTCGCACGGCCGGCTCAGCGAGGCCCAGCGCCAGGCTGCCGGCATCGGCCAGGGCCTGATCCGGCTGGCCGTGGGCCTGGAACACCCCGACGACATCACCGACGATCTGCTGCGTGGCCTGTCCACGCTGAACCACTGATGAGCCAAGCACAACCATCCAAGCGGGTGCGCACGCGCATCGCGCCGTCGCCCACCGGCTTCCTGCACCTGGGCACGGCGCGCACCGCGCTGTTCTCCTGGGCCTACGCCCGCCACTTCGATGGCGACTTCGTGCTTCGCATCGAAGACACCGACGTGGCCCGCTCCACCCAGGCCTCGGTCGAGCAGATCATCGCTTCGATGGACTGGCTGGGCCTGGGCTACGACGAAGGCCCGATCTACCAGATGCAGCGCCTGGCGCGCTACCAATCGGTGATCGAGCAGATGCTGGCCGCCGGCACCGCCTACCACTGCTACAGCACGCCCGAAGAGCTGGACGCGCTGCGCGAAGCCCAGAAGGCCCGCGGCGAAAAGACCGGCTACGACGGCCGCTGGCGCCCGGCGCCGGGCAAGACGCTGCCCGAGGTGCCGGCCGGCGTGAAGCCGGTGGTGCGCTTTGCCAATCCGCAGGATGGCGAGGTCAGCTGGCACGACCTGGTCAAAGGCCAGATCACCATCGCCAACCGCGAGATTGACGACCTCATCATCCAGCGCCCGCTGGCCGATGACGCGCCGCCCGGCACGCCGGGCGTGCCGACCTACAACTTCGCGGTCGTGGTCGATGACTGGGACATGGGCATCACCCACGTCTTCCGCGGTGACGAGCACGTCAACAACACGCCCTGGCAGATCAACATCTTCAACGCGCTGGGCGCACCGCTGCCGCAGTTCGGCCATGTGCCGGTGATCCTGGGCGACGACGGCCTGAAGCTGTCCAAGCGCCGCGGCGCCGTCAGCGTCACGGCCTACGAGGAAAACGGCTACCTGCCCGAGGCGATGCTGAACTACCTGGCCCGCCTGGGCTGGAGCCACGGCGACGACGAGCTGTTCAGCCGCGAGCAACTGGTGGAATGGTTCGACGGGCAGCACCTGTCCAGGAGCCCGGCGCAATGGGACCCGGCCAAGCTGGCCTGGGTCAACGCCCAGTACATCAAGCAGACCGACGACCTGCGCCTGGCCGAGATGGCGGCGGCACAGCTACGCCGACGCGGCATTGCGGTGCTGGAGTCCAGCCCCGGCAGCCAGCATGGCGTGACCGCCGCGATGTGCGCGCTGTTCAAGGACCGTTGCAGCACCACGGTCGAGCTGGCCGACTGGCTGGCGATGTACTTCGCGCCGGTGCAGCCGGCCGAGGCCGAGCTGGCGCAACATGTGACCGACGCAGTGCGGCCGGCCCTGGCCGCGCTCGCCACGCGTCTGGCGGCGCTGGCCGAGTGGGACAAGGCGAACATCCAGCAGGCGATCAAGGAGACCATTGGCGAGCAAGGCCTGAAGCTGCCGCAGTTGGCGATCCCGGTGCGGGTGCTGGTCTGCGGCCGGGCCCAGACGCCGTCGGTCGACGCGGTCCTTTCGCTGTTCGATCGCCAAGTTGTCGTCGACCGCTTGCGAAACGCTTGAATTTCGCTATATACTCTTGGTCTTGCTTGAACGGCGTAACCGATCAAAGCGGCTGAATTCAGGTGATGGGGCGAAGGCCCTGCTTGCTTGAAGAAGGTGCAGAGATGGGGGTATAGCTCAGCTGGGAGAGCGCTTGCATGGCATGCAAGAGGTCAGCGGTTCGATCCCGCTTACCTCCACCAAAACTGGTGGCGCCGTTGAAGCAAAAAGATCCAAGGCGCCCTTCGTCTAGAGGCCTAGGACACCACCCTTTCACGGTGGCTACAGGGGTTCGAATCCCCTAGGGCGTACCAGATACACTTCGGTGAAAGCCAAAGCAGGGTCTGGCAGGCAGTTGATGCCTGGAGCGGCTCGCAAGAGCGGCTTGAAGTTCAGCAAATGGTTAAAACCACTGCGGAGTGGTAGTTCAGTTGGTTAGAATACCGGCCTGTCACGCCGGGGGTCGCGGGTTCGAGTCCCGTCCACTCCGCCATCGAACAGCAGCGCCTGCTGGACGAGAGTCCTGCAGGCGTTTTCATTCGATTGCCGTTGGTTGGCGAATTTGGGGGTATAGCTCAGCTGGGAGAGCGCTTGCATGGCATGCAAGAGGTCAGCGGTTCGATCCCGCTTACCTCCACCACCCCAGCCAACGGTTAAGAATGAAGTGAAAGTCTTGGCGCCCTTCGTCTAGAGGCCTAGGACACCACCCTTTCACGGTGGCTACAGGGGTTCGAATCCCCTAGGGCGTACCAGATACACTGCGGTGCAAGCTGCGGCGAGATTTGGCAGGCAGTTGAATGCCTGGGATGGTTCGAAAGAGCCTTCCAAAATTCAACGCCACTGCGGAGTGGTAGTTCAGTTGGTTAGAATACCGGCCTGTCACGCCGGGGGTCGCGGGTTCGAGTCCCGTCCACTCCGCCATAGAATTCTGGCTCTTGGCGCCCTTCGTCTAGAGGCCTAGGACACCACCCTTTCACGGTGGCTACAGGGGTTCGAATCCCCTAGGGCGTACCAGCTGCGCTGCAGTGCAAACTGTGGTGGAAGCTGGCAGGCAGTTGCAAGCCTGGAGTTGTTCGCAAGAATGGCTTGAAATTCAACACCACTGCGGAGTGGTAGTTCAGTTGGTTAGAATACCGGCCTGTCACGCCGGGGGTCGCGGGTTCGAGTCCCGTCCACTCCGCCACTCCTTTCGAATATGCGCATGGTAGTTGCTGCAAGGTTTCTTGCACCATCATGACCGTACCCAGGACGCCCGTCAAACTTTTGGTTTGCGGGCGTTTTTGCGTTTTGGTTCGCCCTTCCGCGGTATTCGCACCGAGAATCGGCCTCGTCGCTTCAGTCCGTCCGCCGCCGATGTCTCCTGAAATTCTCCTGCTTGCGCTGGGCGCCGCCGCTGCCGGTTTTGTCCAGGGCATTTCCGGTTTCGCGTTTGGCATGGTGGCGATGTCGTTCTGGGTCTGGGGCATTGCGCCGAACGTTGCCGCGGTGATGACGGTGTTCGGTGGCCTCACCGGGCAGTTGCTCTCGGCCGCCACGGCCCGCCGCGGCTTGAACCTGCCGCTGCTGGCGCCCTTCCTGGTGGGCGGTGCCATCGGTGTGCCGATCGGCGTGCTCATCCTGCCGCACCTGAACGCTGCCCATTTCAAGCTGGTGCTGGGCAGCCTGCTGCTGGTGTTCTGCCCGGCCATGCTGTTTGCGCCGCGTCTTCCAGCGCTGCGCTGGGGCGGCCGGGCGGGGGACGGCCTGGTGGGCGTGCTCGGCGGCGTGATGGGCGGCATTGGCGGCTTCACCGGCGTTGCGCCTGCGCTGTGGTGCACGCTGCGCGGCTACGACAAGGAAGTCAGCCGCACGGTGCTGCAGAACTTCAACCTGGCCGCGTTGGCGGCGGCTTTCGTCGCCATGGTGGTCTCTGGTGCGGTGCACCTGGACATGCTGCCGAAGTTTGCGGTCATCGCCCCCGCGATGGTCATCCCCACGCTGCTGGGCTCGCGAATCTACGTGGGCCTCAGCCCGCTGGCGTTTCGGCGCGTCGTGCTCAGCTTGTTGTCGCTGTCAGGGCTGACGATGCTGCTGGCCTCGCTGGGCACGCTGGTGCGAGGCTGATGTCTCGTCAGGCTGCGTTTGCCGACTGCGCCTGCAGACCGGTGACACGCAGCGCAAAAGCCGCCGAATCCGCCAGGCTTGCGCGTGCTTCGGGCAGCGTGATGAAGGTCGGCCAGACATGCGGCATGCCGGGCTTGATGTGCAGCTCGCTGGCCACGCCGTGGGCCAGCGCACGGGCGTGCAGCCGCTCGCTGTCCGACAGCAGGACTTCGCTGCTGCTGGCGTGCAGCATCATCGGTGGCAGCCCGCGCAGGTCACCGAACAGCGGCGAAGCCAGCGGGTCCTCGGCCGAGCGGCCTGCGAGGTAGAAGGCCGCGGCCTGTGGCAGTGCCTCGGGCGCGAACATCGTGTCCGAGCGTGCATTCAGCCGCATGCTGTCGCCAGCGCAACTCAGGTCCGCCCACGGTGAAAACAGCAGTGAGCCGGCGGGCAGCGCGAGGCCTTGCTGGCGCGCCGCGAGCAGGCTGGCCACCACCAGCCCACCCCCGGCCGAGTCACCAGCGAAGACGGTCTCGCCCGGCAGCGTGCCGTCGGCGAGCAAGTGTTGCCACCAGGCCAGCGTGTCGTCGACCGCGGCCGGGCAGGGGTGCTCCGGCGCCATGCGGTAGTCCAGCGACAGCACCCGCATGCCCGTGCGCCTGGCCAGTTGCGCCGCGGTCGGGCGGTGGGTCACCAGGTCGCAGAAGAAATACCCGCCACCGTGGCAATACAGCAGCGTGCCGCGGGGCGAGGGCGGCAGCAGCCACTCCGCAGCGCACAGGCCCCGCGCGGGATCGGCGGCCACTGGTTCGCGGCGAATGCCTTGCGGCAGCGGCAGGTCGCGGGCGGTCTTCGTGACACGGGCCCGGATGGCCAGTGCATCCAGCGGCCCTCGGCTGTGGCGCTTGAAGGTGAAGCGCAGCACCAGGTTCAGCAGGGAGGCTTGCAGGCTCATGGTCGCCCTGATTGTGGGGCAGAGTCCTGTTCCGCAAGGGCAGGCGCTCCGCGCCTCCCTGCTGTCTCTTCAGCGCGCGCGGTTGGCGGCAGCCTTCTGCTGCTGCTTGGCCTGCGCAGCAGCGCGCTTTTGCTGCGCCTTCAGCTGTGCGGGTGAGCGCACAGCCACCGGCAGGCTTCTCGGCGTGGCCGGCTTCACGGCGCTGGCGCCAGGTTCCACGCGCAGGTAGGTCGAACCTGCCAGGCTGCCGTCGGCATGCAGGTACTGCAGCTGGCCGAAGTAGTGCTGGCTGGCTGACAAGCCGCTCCAGCTGGCGGTTGCGGTGTAGGTCTTGCCCACCTTCACCTTGCTGGTGGGCAGGCCGGACACCTTCAGGTCGCCCACCGCCGGATTGGCCGGGTTCAGCTGCGTCAGGTAGGCGGTGTAGTCGGCATAGCCGGTGCCGCTGGCCAGCGGCCACATGCACAGCTTGTACGTGCCGGGTGCCGGGTTCTGCATGTCCAGCACGAAGTCGCTGCCTTCGAAGTGCGTGAAGCCGTAGAAGCCGCCGCTGGCATCGGTGTACCAGCTGTAGAACTCGCTGGTGTCGAGGTTGACGTCGGCTGCGGCGTACGAGGTGCGCACATAGCTGGTGTTGGCTGGCACGGTGAACTCGCTCACGTTGCAGTCCGTGGTGCCGTAGGCTGTGTGGCCCTGGATGGCCTGGCTGGCAGCGAGGCCGAGCGTGGCGGTGGAGCTTGCACCGCCAAAGCCGTAAAGCACGTCGAAGGACAGGGCGCCGGAGGCTTCCGGGCTCAGCAGGATGGCCGGTGCCAGCAGTTCCTGAGCCGTCGCCTGGATGGGGCTGCGCACCACGTGCACGCCGTCCGTCCAGGTCAGCGCGCCGGCCACCGGCGTGTTGAAGGGCGCCGTGCTGCGGCTGATCTTGACCGTGAATTCGCCAACTTCGCCCTTGCCCAGGCTCAGGCTGCTTGGCGAGACGATCACGTCAAAGCCAGGCAGCACCGCCGTGGCCGTGTAGGTCGCGCTGGCACCGCCCACGTTGCGCACCTTGCGGTGCACCGTGCGTGAACCGGCGAAGGTCGCGGCGATGGACGGCAGGTTCGGGTCTGGCAGGCTGGTGACGTTCAGGCCGCTGCACTCGGCGCCGGTGCTGTCGTACCAGCCTTCCGCGCACAGGAAGCGCATGTAGTCGCCATGGAAGGCCGGGTAGACCAGGCCGGGATCGACCGCGCCATTCGGGTTGGCGTGGCCGGCGCCGAAGCCGTCCACGTTGGTGTCCGGACTGCCATCGGCCAGCTTCACGCCGGTGGCGGTGGTCATCAGTGCAGACTTGATCGCCGAGGGCGACCAGCTCGGTCGGGCCTGGCGCAGCAGCGCAGCCATGCCGGCCACGTGCGGTGTCGCCATCGAGGTGCCGTCATAGGCCGCGGCCACTGCCGGGGGCACCATGCTGCCGTCTCGAATGGCGTAGTTCTCAGCCTGCGTCTTTTGCGTGTAGGCGACCGACGCGATGATGCTGACGCCGGGTGCCGTCAGGTCCGGCTTCATGACGTTGGTGGACGCCACATTGGGCCCCAGCGACGAGAAGTAGGCCATCACCGGAGCGACCACACCAGGCACCTGGTAGCGCGCGCCAATGCCGCCAGTGGCGCTGCTGTTGGCCGCGTAGGCGCGGACGGCGTCGCGGTCGGCCACGGCCAGGTGCACCGTGGGCACGGTGTGCCAGTCGGCGTCCAGCTCGGAGCCGTCGGTGTTCAGCAGCACCATGCCGATGCCGCCGGCGCGCTTGACCTCGGCGCTCTTGTCCAGCCGCGTGACGATGCCACCGCGGTCGCAGACGACGAGCTTGCCGGCGGCCTTGCTCGGGTCCAGGCTGTTCGGTGCGCACCAGTTGGCCTGGTCGGACGAGATGCCGGCGGCAGCCATGTCCTGGGCCAGCCGCAGCGGTGCGGCTGGCAGCGCTGCGGCATTGAACGAGGCGCCGCTGTAGGCCACGCCATTGCCCAGCGTGAGCTGCGCATAGGGGTTGCGGTCGTGGGTGGACGCGCCCACCGTGGTCAGCCACGGCGCGGGGTGGCCAATGGTGCCCGGCATGCCCGAATTGCCTGCTGCCGCGGCCACGAAGACGTTGGCGCTGGAGGCTTCGAGGAAGGCCAGTTCCACCGGGTCCAGCATGTCGCCGGGGTTGCCGCTGACGGAGAAGTTGATGATGTCCGCGCCGTCTGCGACGGCCGCCTCGATCGCGGCCACGATGTCGCTGGTCATGCCCACGGCCTGCAGGCCCACGGAAGTGGTGGTGGTGAACAGCGCCTTGTACGAGGCCAGGCGCGCCCGCGGCGCGACGCCGCTGGTGCTGCCCAGGAACAGGCCGGCGTTGTCGTAAGCGGGTGCCAGTGCATTGCCGCCGGCGGTGGACAGCGTGTGCGAGCCGTGGCCGTTCTCGTCGCGCGGCGAGTCGGAATAGGTGCCGAACCAGGGCAGGTTGCCGCTGGCCAGCCAGCCGGTGTTGAAGACGCGGGCGCCGACCAGCTTGTGGTTGCAGGCCGAGGCCGGGAAGGCCGGGGCCACGGTGCAGCCGCCCAGCCAGTGCGCCGGTGGCGCGCCATAGGCCAAGGTGCCACCGGTTGCGACGGGCACGCCGTTGGCATCCACATGGTCGTAGAAGGCCGGGTTCTCGGGCTGCACACCGGAGTCGATGGTGGCGATGACGATGTCTTCGCCCTGCAGTTGCACGCCCTTGCGCTGGTGCGACCAGAAGCCCGCCGCGCCGTCCAGGCCGAGGAAGGCCGGGGTGGAGACGGTGTCGGCCACGCGCACGCTGTCCAGCGTGACCTGGCGCACCTTGCCGCTGGCCTTCAGGCGCTGCACCTGGGCGAGGGTGAGTCGTGCGGCAAAGCCGTTGAAGCTGATGCTGTAGCGGTGGCTTGGCTTCACACGCGAACCCAGCGAGGCCAGCAGCTTGTCCTGCTCACGTGCCAGGTGGGCCCGGTAGGCCTGCACGGCGCTGGCGCGCACGTCCAGGTACTGGCCTTCGCCGACCTGGGTGGCTTGCAGGCCGGCGACGTTGCCGGTGTAGCTGGCCACTGGCGCGTCGCGCAGCTGAACGATGTAGGTTCGCGCGGCCGGCGCCGCCTTCTTCGTGGTCTTCTCGGGCGTGGCGCCAAGGCTGGCGGCGGACAGGCCGGCCAGCAGCATGGCTGCGCACAGGCGTTGGAGGAGGGGGGTCATGGGGACTCCGTGGGATTCGTTGAATCTGGTGAGGGGCGGGCGCGCCAGGGCGCAACCCGCCGGACTTGATCAGCGGGCCGTCTGGGCTTGCTGTTGCAGCCGCTTCGCCCTTGCCGCGCTGGACGTGTCGATGGCCGCCTTGGCCTGCGAGGCGTTGCCGGGGCGCTGCAGCAGTTGCGGCGCACTGCGGCGCTGCACCGAGGCCACGCCGGCTTCCACCCGCACCATGGTCGTGCCGAGCAGGCTGCCGTCCTGGCGCAGGTAATCCACCGAGCCCAGGTAGCGCTGGCTGGCGTCCAGGCCGGTCCAGCTGAAGCCGGCCGGGTAGACCTTGCCGGCCTTGGCCTTGCTGGTGGGCAGGTTCGCCGCCTGCAGGCTGCCGCCGATGTCGGAGGTGCCGAGCAGCCACTGATAGGCGGTGTAGTCGGTGTAGCCCAGTGCCGTGGTGAAGGCGAACACGCAGAGGTTGTAGTTGCCCGCAGCCGGCAGGTGCATCTCGGTGATCATGTCGCTGCCTTCGGTGTGCTCCACGCCAGTGTTGAACCAGCCGTTTTCGTCCAGGTAGGCCAGGTACAGGCTGTCCACGCCCTTGCCTGTGGTGTCCACCGGGTTCAGCGAGGCCCGGGCATGCAGCGTGTTGGCCGGAATGACCACCGGGTTGCAGGTGTAGGTGCCTTCGGGTACGTGGCCGGTGACCTGCGCCGCTGGCTTCAGGCCGGCCACTCGGGTGCTGGTCTTGCCGCTGAAGCCGTAGACCACGTCGGCCTCGACCGCATCGCTCAGGTTCGGGCTCTGCAGCAGCGTGGGCGCCTGGAACTCGACCGCCTTGAGCTGGATCGGGCTGCGCACCAGGTGCACGCCATCGCTCCAGCTCAGCGCGCCGGTGGCCAAGGAGCCGAAGGTGGCGGAAGTGCGGGTGAACTTGACCGTGAACTCGCCGACCTCGCCCTTGGCCAGCGTCAGGCTGCTGGGCGAGACGAGCACGTCGAAGCCGGGCACCGCGGCGGTGGCCGCATAGGTCGCGGTGCTGTTGCCCACGTTGCGCACCTTGCGGTGCATGGTGCGCACGCCTGCCACCGAGCCGGCGAGGGCCGGCAGGTTGGGGTCGGGGATGCCGTTGACCTTCACGTCGGCGCAATCGGCGCTGCTGGCGTCGTACCAGCCGGCGTTGCACAGGAAGCGCACGTAGTCGCCCTGGAAGGCCTGATAGACCAGGCCCGGGTCCAGCGCGCCGCTGGGGTTGGCATGGCCGGCGCCGTAGCCGGCCACATCCGGATCGGCGCTGCCGTCGGCCAGCTTCACGCCGGTGGCCGTCGTCATCAGCGCGGACTTGATGGCCGAGGGCGACCAGCTCGGGCGGGCCTGGCGCAGGAGCGCGGCCAGGCCAGCCACGTGCGGCGTGGCCATCGAGGTGCCGTCCAGCGAGGCCACCACCGGCGGCGGCACCAGCGTGCCGGCGCGCTCGGCGTAGTTCTCGGCCTGCGACTTCTGCTGGTAGGCGAACGAGGCAATGATGCTGACGCCAGGTGCGGTGAGGTCGGGCTTCATCACTTCTTCCGCAGCCAGGTTCGGGCCACGCGAGGAGAAGTCCGCCATCACCGGGGCGACCAGGCCGGGCACCTGGTAACGCGCGCCGATGCTGGCACTAGGCGAGGCCTTGGTTGCGTAGCTGCGCACGGCGTCACGGTCGCTCACGGCCAGGTGCACCGTGGGCACGGTGTGCCAGTCGGCGTCCAGCTCCGCAGCCTGGGTGTTGAGCAGCACCATGCCCTTGCCACCTGCTCGCTTGACCTCGGCGCTCTTGTCCAGGCGAGCGGTGGCATCCCCCCGGTCGCAGACGACGATCTTGCCCGCGGCCTTGCCGCTGTCCAGGCTGTTGGGTGAGCACCAATTGGCCTGGCTGCCTGACACGCCCGCGGCCGGAATGTCCTGCGCCAGGACCAGCGGGGCCGCCGGCAGGGCGGTGGCGTTGAACGAGGCGCCGCTGTAGGCAGCGCCATTGCCCAGCGTGAGCTGCGCGTAGGGGTTGCGGTCGTGCGTGGAGGCGGCCACCGTGGTCACCCATGGGCCCGGGTTCTGCACCGTGTTGTACGGGCCGTTGTTGCCCGCCGCGGCGGCCACGAAGATGTTGGCGTTGGAAGCGCCGAGGAAGGCCATCTCCACCGGGTCCAGCATGTTGTACGGGTCGCTGGTGACCGAGAAGTTGATCACGTCCACGCCGTCGGCCACTGCTGCGTCGATGGCCGCGATGATGTCGCTGGTCATGCCCACGCCCTGCGGCACGCCGGCCACCACCGCGGTGAACAGCGCCTTGTAGGAGGCCAGGCGTGCACGCGGCGCCATGCCGCTGGTGCTGCCGAGGTAGACGCCCTTCGTGTCGTAGGCCGGTGCCAGCGCATTGCCGCCAGCGGTCGACAAGGTGTGCGAGCCGTGTCCGTTTTCGTCGCGCGGCGAGTCGGAGAAGGTGCCGAACCAGGGCTCGGTGCCGCTGGCCAGCCAGCCGGTGTTGAACAGCCTGGCGCCGATCAGCTTGTGGTTGCAGGCCGTGGCCGGGAAGGCCGGTGCCACGGTGCAGCCGCCTTTCCAGTGCGAAGGCGCAGGCCCGTAGGCCACGGTGCCGCCGCTGGCAACCGGCACGCCATTGGCATCCACCTGGTCATAGAAGGCCGGGTTCTCGGGCTGCACGCCGGTGTCGATGGTGGCGATGATCACGTCCTCGCCCAGCACGGACAGGCCCTTGCGCTGCTGCGACCACACGCCCTTTGCGCCGTCCAGGCCCAGGAAGCTGGGCGTGGAGACGGTGTCGGCCAGGCGCGGTGTGTCCGGCGCGACCAGGCGCACCTTGCCGGTGGCCTTCAGGCGCTGCACCTGGTCCAGCGTGAGGCGGGCGGCAAAGCCGTTGAAGCTGACGCTGTAGCGATGCGTGGCTTTCACGCGCGAGCCGAGCGAGGCCAGCAACTGGTCCTGCTCGCGTGCCAGGTGGCTGCGGTAGGCCTGGACGTGCGCGGCGCGCACGTCCAGGTGCTGGCCTTCGCTTACCTGGGTGGCGGCCAGGCTGGGCAGGTTGCCTGTGTAGCTGGCGGCGGGTGGCGCGTTCAGCTGAACGATGTAGCGCTGCGCGGGTGGCGCTGTCTTCTTGGCGGGGGCGGCGCCGTGGCTGGCGGCCGAAAGGCCTGCCAGCAGCAGCGCGCCGCACAGGCGGTGCAGAGAGTGGGTCATGCGGACTCCGGGGAACCTGAAGGAGGAGAGCGGAAAGGGGTAGCAATAGAGGGCGGCACTCACGCGGGACCGGGGGCTCAGCTTGTGGCTGGCGCCGGTGGCGGTGGTGGTGCAGTCCGGTGTCCGACGGTAGATGCAAGGCCGGGGCCGCGACATCAGGGCGGGGCCCCCTCGCGCGGGGTCGATGGGCGCTTGGTGGCAAGCGACCTGCGATTTTTAGAAACTATCGTGCGGCTGGCTCGGCGGCGGCGCCTTCCCAGGCCCTGTCCACCACCGCTTGCGCACCGAGTCAGGCCGATCGAGGTGCCTTTTTCAAAGGGAGGCGGCCGCCGGCGAGACTGGCGTGGTCTGCAGGCTGCGCCATTGCGAGGGCAACATGCCCATCTGCTCGCGGAATTCGCTCGCAAACAGGGCGGCCGAGCGGTAGCCCATGGACGCGGCGATGTCGCGGATGGGGCGGTCGGTGTGCAGCACCAGGTTGGCAGCGAACTCCAGCTTCTTGCGCTTCAGGTAGGCCGAGAGCGTGGTGGCGCGAGCCGACTTGAAGGCGTCGTCCAGCGTGCGGCGGCTGACACCGCAGGCGGCGACCACCTCGGCCACGCTCGGGTTTTCGGCCACCCGCAGCTCGATCAGGCGCAGCGCTCGCTTCAGGCAGGTGGGCTCCAGCGCCCGCAAACGGTGCAGGGGCTCGGCCACCGCGTCGCCTGGCAGTTGCGGCTCCACATCGGCCGGCACGCGCTGGTCGGCGTGTTCGGCCGAGCCGGCCGCGTTCATGATCAGCGCGTAGTGGCGCTTGTAGGCGGCCAGCGCGGCGGGGAAGTCACCGGCAGCCTCGAAGCACAGCGACTGGTAGAACAGCACGTCGCGCACGGCCACCGTCAGCCGGGCCGACTCGGCCACGCGCAGGGCCTGCGGCAGCACGGCCAGCGCGCCGGCCACATCGCCGCCGTCGTGCAGCACCATCGCGGCGCAGAGGCAGGCCCAGGCGGCCAGTGGCGGGTCGGTGTCGGTGACTTCCCTGGCCAGCGCGCTCAGTGCCTGCCCGGCCGCAGCCACCGCCGCTGGCCTGCGCGTGAGTCCCAGCGCGTAGTGGTGCGTGATCTCGATCTCGGCCCAGCGCGTGCCTTGGGGCAGGGCCGCTCGGGCCTGGTCCAGCAGTTCCAGCACGTGCGAGAGCGTGGCCGGCTCGCGCCGGAGTTTCGGCAGGTGGGCGAAGGCGGGCAGTGGCACTTCGGGGTTGCCTGCGCTGTGCATCAGGCGGGCGATCAGCCAGGCCTTCAGGCTGGTGGCATGGGCCAGCAGGTAGCCGTCGCCGCAGGCCTGGGCAATCGGCATGGCCTGGTCGACCAGGCATTCGTAGGCGGCCTCGATCTGCCCCATGCGACCCAGCGCCAGGAAGCGCAGCAGGTAGGCCTTGGCGCGCTGCGGCGCGGGCAAGGTGGGGGCTTGCAGCGCGGCCTGCACCAGCACATCGGCCTGCCGTTCCTGGCCCAGGTCGTACAAGGCGCGGGCCATGGCCACCTGGCAAGCGGCGGCCTGCGCCGGCAGGCCGTTGGCGCGGAAGATGCGCTCGGCCCGCTGCAGGGCTGACCAGGCGCCCAGCGGGTCGATCAACTGGCTGGGCCAGCTCGCGCCGGCCAGCACGGCTTCTGCCTCCAGCACCAGGTCACCGGCGTCGACGGCCCAGGCCTGTGCCTGTGCGGCGGCTGTCCGCCGTGCGACCTGATCCAGCGGCGGCCGCCGGGCCAGGTCCTCCAGCAGTGCGCGGGCGCGCTGGCGCAAGGTGGTGTGGCTGTGGCTGGAAGCGCGGGGTTGAGGGACTGTGGGAGCGGGCATGGGCCGGTGCAGGGGGGCGGTAGCCCTGAGCCTACACGCAACGCGGCGCCATGCATTCAGCCGCGGGCGATATCGCCCGCGGCAGGCCGCTCATTTCCCCAGCACGGACGACTTGGGAATCACGAAAGCCTGGGCCGTGCCCGAGGTCGCGTCGATGCCATAACCCACGATGTCCCCATGCGACATGCCAGACGGCATCGTCGACGAGAAACCGTCCAGCTTGAAGGAAGTGACCTTGGCAGTGCTGCGCTTGTAGAAGCAACCCATGGTATTGAAGTCCTGGTCATAGCAGGGGCCGACAAAATCGCCATTCTTGTTGAGCCCGGCGACCCCCGCCATGTTGTTGAATTCGTTGACGGGATCCAGAACGGAAACGGTGCCGTCCGCCTTCCAGATGAAATCATGGCTCGCACCACTGGTCTCAATATACGAGCCCGCCACGTCCCCGTTATCATTGATTGCGTAAATCTGGGTGAACTGGGCATCGGGAATTTTGTAGTATTTGAACGTCCCATTGGTCCATGTGAAGCCCACGCCGCGCCCGGTCGAATCCGTATAGAAATAGGCAGCACCCGCCACCACGTTCTGATTGTTTAAACCCCAGACATCTGTGGCCTGGGCGTGTGGCACCTCAATCGCAGTGAAGGCCTTGCTCGCTGCGTCGTAGAACCAGCCGTAAGCGCCATTCACACCCGCAATTTGCCCGTAGCCCGCAACATTGCCCGCGTTGTTGATGGCTTGCGCGAAGGTCGAGGTTGGTGTTTTGGGATAAACAACGTCGGTATAACCGCCGTCTGCAGTGCGCAGGAAACCCAAGGCATTGTAGTTGGCGTTGTAGTAATACCCCACCACCGTGCCGTGCTTCTCCATGCCAAAGGCGAAAGTGGGGAATTTCGGGTTGTCATAGGCCTGGAATCTGAGCGGCTGCTCTACCGCTGCGCCCGGATTGGCAGCAACTGCAGAGGCGCAAGCGAATGACGATGCAAGCCCTGTGGCCGCAAGAATGGAGGCGAAGAGA